>Ga0209540_10000095_pt1 | contig 115339 bp, 97 predicted proteins | sample BarGraIncu01121A_FD_184501 | JGI IMG/M metagenome (GOLD analysis project Ga0209540, IMG submission 184501) | Arctic peat soil microbial communities from Barrow, Alaska - Barrow Graham LP Incubations 011-21A (SPAdes) (version 2) | ecosystem: Environmental > Terrestrial > Soil > Wetlands > Peat... | reverse complement strand
TCGAAGCTATTAAAGACTACTTAGAAAATCATAACCAAAATCCAAAGGTCTTCGTCTGGAGCGCTCCGGTTGAGCGTATTTTGGCAAAGATCGCCAAATGTAAAGAAGTGTTGGACGCACTACACTAGCTTCCCCCCTTACCCAAGGGGGGATATAGGGGAGATCAGGATTCTATTAACACATAGACAGAATTTTCTCGCAAACTTCAGAGAAATGCATCATTACATCATGATCTGAAAAACGGACAACCCGCAAACCATATGCTTTTAAGATTTCCGCTCGTTCCCTGTCCAATGCCTTCCCTTCATCCTTGAAATGAGCGGCGCCATCGATCTCTATGACTAGTTTCATTTTGGGGCAATAGAAATCAACAATGAAATTGTCTATTGGGCGCTGCCGTAAAACACGAAATTTGAAATCCCGAAGCAATCCTTCCCACAGTTTTTTTTCTGCAGAGGTCAATGCCTTTCGCATTGAACGGGCCCGACCGACCAGATCAGGATTGTAAGGCAAGTGAAAACCGGTCGTGATTAATCCCCTTCTTTTCAACGATTCATAATCCCAATTCATTTCGATTCATTGTAGCATATAGGATATTTATTCTCTTTGCCCGCTTCCCATCCCCCCTTACCCGGGGGGTTGTCTCACTAAATGATTTCAATACTATGCAGAACTGATTGAAATCATAGTGAGAGCAACCAAGGGGGGAAACAGGGGGGATCATGATGCCGGAAGAAAGCAATAATGCCATCCCCGAAATATTTATCCCCCCGGCTTCGCCACCCCCCTTATGTAAAGGGGGTAAAGAAACAAGCAATATTGCTCGCTGTTCCCTTCCCCCCTTACCGAAGGGGGGACACAAGGGGGATCAGTATTGCTGGTTCTGATCGATGAAGCCTGGCTTCAGCGGGCCTTGGACCTGATCAGCAAGGAAAAGAAAATCCAGCGCCTTAAACAGGAACGGGATGAACTGCTTGCGAAGTTGGAAGAGTTGAAAAACCGATGATCAATTCCTGGTGTCACTCATATATTTAAATTTTTATGTAAAATTATTGCTTGTTTCAGTTCTTTTAAATATAATTTCTATATACTATGGAATTAACAGGAAACTTTTTTTATTTCATTTTAATAACAATTTTAGGCTGCATTTGTTTTTCAATTTCTTTCTTGTTTTTATTGAGCACCAGACTTCTTCGCAGAATAGTTGGAGATAAATCTGAATTAATTTGGACAACACTTTTTATTGCAGTTGTTTCAATTACGCTAATAATAAATTTACAAGCATTTATAATTATTTTCATTGACCGTGTTTTATCTGGAAGGTTATTTTGGTTAAACGTATTTTTTGGAACCGCACTGATCGTTTGGTCTATCATAAAGATTACAGAAAAAAGTGTAGAGCCATCAGAGAGCGTCAGGGCCCTCTTAAGTATTCAGCCATTTACAAATTTTGGTCTTTTAGTTGGGAACATCCTATTAATTATTTGTAATGGATTATGTTGCTTTTTTAAAGTCCCATCGCTTTTATAAATCATTCAATTAAAAAGTTTACTTAATCATTTATGAATTGAAAACCGCCATTTAAAGTGCTATAATATATTCTGATGGTCGCAGTAAAAGATCATGTCCCGAATCAAAACTTTTTTTTAAACTGCGTCCTTTTTGCGTATACAAAAAACCTTGAAATCCTATTAAATAAAGAGGTTCAGGGTATTATAAATAGATTTAATCTTTAACAATTTACACCATCCACAAGGAGGATGCCGTGGTCAATTACAATCAATTTTTATCCCATACTGCCAAAAGCATGAAACGCTCGGAGATCCGGGAACTGCTGAAACTCACCCGCAAACCGGGCATCATTTCGTTTGCCGGCGGCCTGCCCGCCCCGGACCTGTTCCCCATCAATGACATCAAGGAGATGTCCAGGATCGTCTTGGAAAAGGAAGGCAAGACCGCCCTGCAGTACGGTCCCACCGAAGGCGACAACCGCTTACGTGAGGAACTGGCCAAGATGATGAACAAGGACGGGGTGAACATCGCCAGCGACCATATCCTGATCGTCACTTCATCCCAGCAGGGGCTGGACCTGGTAGGGAAAATATTCGTCGATCCGGGCGATGTGGTCATGACCAGCCGGCCCACCTATGTCGGCGCCATCCAGGCCTTCCACTCCTACGGGGCAAAAATGCTGGGCATCGAGCTGGACCAGGAAGGCACGCAGACGGCCCTGCTGGAAGCGGAGATCGCCATGCTCGCCGCCAAGGGCACCAAGCCGAAATTCATTTACGAAATTCCCGATTTCCAGAACCCGTCGGGCATCACCATGAGCCTGAAAAGAAGAAAGGAACTCATCCGCATAGCCGAAAAATACGACCTGATCATCATCGAAGACTCGCCCTACCGGCAGCTGCGCTTCGAAGGCAAACCCGAACCGTCACTGATCGGCATGAACTCCGAGCGAGTTCTTTCCCTGTACACCTTCAGCAAGATCCTCCTCCCCGGCTTCCGGCTGGGCTGGATGGCCGGTCCCAACGAACTCATCCAAAAAGCGGTAACGGCCAAGCAGTCGGTCGACTTGTGTTCCCCCCCGTTCAACCAGTCCATCCTTTACGAATACCTGAGCCGCGGCCTCCTGGAAAAACAGATTGCCATCATCAGCAAAGTCTATAAGGAAAAGAGGGATTTCATGCTGGACAAAATGGCCCAGCACATGCCCAAGCTTCCAGGGCTGAAGTGGACCCACCCCCAGGGCGGCTTGTTCCTATGGGTCACCCTGCCGGAAAGCATGGATGCCGGCGAAATGTTCATTGCCGCTGTTGAAAAGCAGGTGGCCTACGTGGTGGGCACGGCTTTTTACCCGGACGGCGGCGGCAGCAATTCCTTCCGCATGAATTTCTCCTATTCGAGCATGGCCGAGATCGAGGAAGGTGTGAAACGCCTGGCCCAGGTGATCGCCACTTGGAAGGGACGCCAGGAGACATCGATCATTACGCCGTGAAGAACAGCACCCATTATCCGCCGACCTTTGTTGCTCTCACTATGATTTCAATCAGTCTTGTTAAGCATTGAAATCATCTAGTGAGACAATCCCCGCAGGGGGCGGATCTAATGGGTCTGTCCCCCTTGGGGAGAGAGGCATTACGAATAAGAAACGAAATCCAAAAATAAATTCTCTATTCGGAAACTGCGAACGGGACCCAAACTACCGGGGATCCCCCATTTTCGAACCAATCAACGCCTTCGCTGACCATGTCGAATTTCAGCCAGTATTCCCCGCAGTCATTGACAGCTGGCAACTCAATCGGCACGTTAGCTTTGTCACCCTTGGCCATGGGTCGCGGCAAAAAAGCCCGGGCGTAATTCAAATCGAGCAATTTCTTTTCGCCATCATGAAGCTGGACTCCTAACCGGACCAAGCGCCTTCCTGAGAAAGCCTGGGTAATCCATAAGGCGCCGCCCCGATTTTTCACTTGGACTTCAAATTGCATTTTTTGACCGGCGCGAACCGCCAACCTGCTTTGGTTAACCTTGATAGCGGCGATGAATTTACTGCCCCTGAGCGCTGAACCGATCTGACTGCTGTCCCAGATTTCATGATAAATCCTTTTCCAGGCCGGAGTACCGATTTTATATTTTTTCGATACCGCACCTGCGGGATGATCGGTGATTTCCCAGGTCAGGCGGTCGACGCCAATTTTTTTAGCCAAACGCCTGGCTTTGCTTAACTGCCAGGCCGAATCATTCCATTTAAAGAGAATATAGCGCCAGTTTATGAAGGGCACTTCCCGACCCAGGCGCCTTTTCTCCCTGACCAGGGCCGCCATGTTTTTCAGCAGCTTGGCAAAATCGCCGCCCTGGCGGTAGCGGGCATAGGTGCGCTGATCGGAACCGTCCACGGAAAACGTGATTTCGTCCAAGCCCGCTTGCACCAGGCGGAATATTTTTTCCTGATCGAGCATTAAACCATTGGTGCTGGTGTACAGATAAATATGAGGATAATTTTTTTTGACGTATTCGATCATCTCCAGAGCCTGGGGATGGAGAAACGGTTCGCCATAATTAAAAAAATCGAGCCGAATCATCCCCGGACCTACCTGCGCCAGCATGGATTTGAACTCGTCGAACGGGAAATATTTTCGCTGCCGGGTGGCTATAATTCCCGATTGCGGAGCGCAAACAGCTTGAAAACATGATAGATTGCATAATACCGTTGGTTCAAAAAAAATCCGCGGCAGAATATCCGCCTGGAGCGGTCGTTGCGGAACCGGTTCGTCCTCCCCGAGAGTTTTCTTAATTCCACAGGGGAGGCAAAAACTGGCAAAACCAGAGTTCAATTCTTCCCTGATTTGGCGAACTTTTTGGCCCTGCCAGATTTCATTGAGACTGTTTTGCTTTAAATGACCCAGCGGTCTTTCTCCCAAGGGATCGGCGCAGCCACAGACCACCTTGCCGTCACAAAGAACCACCAATATTTTGAAAATCCAGTCGCAGGTGAAGCGTGTCACTTAGCCGATTTTGTTCTTGACTTCGAACATGATCAGCCTGGAAATGGCTTTTAAGGTTTCAACCACCCCATCCCCGCGTGAGGCAACACCCTCGAGCACTGGCTCGTTCTTCTTCCGCAGAGCGGCTATCAATTCATTGGCCGGCGTGACATTGGGCAGGTCGCGCTTGTTTAACTGCAGGATATAAGGGATGGTGGCAAAATCAAGTTTATAATCATTCAAATTTTCCAGCATATCTTGAATGCTCTCGATATTGGCTTCAAATCTTTCTGTTTGCGAATCGGCCACGAAAACCAGACCATCAACACCGCGTAGAATCAGCTTCCGTGAAGCACTGTAATATATTTGGCCGGGAACCGTGTACAAATGGAAGCGGACCTTGTAATCCTTAATAGTGCCCAAGTCGAGAGGGAAAAAATCAAAAAAAAGCGTCCTTTCGGTTTCGGTGGCCAGGCTGACCAATTTACCCTTATTATCATTTTTAACTTTATCGTAAATATATTTGATATTAGTCGTTTTGCCGCTCAAACCAGGACCATAATAAACAATTTTAAAATTAATTTCCCTGGTCGAATAATTTAGGAAAGACAGTTTCAATCTCCAAAAATGCGGTCGATATCTTCATCAGACACCCCCTCAAAGGGTGATCCACCGGGAATTTTGTCATTGGATTTTAGTTTCTTGTAAATAGTCTGGAATACCTTGGTCAATTTTTCCAAGGTGCTGCGGACCCGGAAACGCACCAAACCCAGGTTGGAAGTGTTGTCAAAAATAACCACCAGCATGGTGCGGTCGTTGATTAAGGAAATATGCAGACTTTCCTTACTGGATTCGTTTAAAATTGCGGAGAAGCTATCTATTTTCAGCATTTGGGCGATACTGTTGATAGCGGCGACACTGCCGGCGATCAAAGAGGATATGGAATTCAAATTAACATCGTCCATTTCACCGGATGAAGCAATGCAATGGCCTTCCGAATCGGTGATAAAAACGACCTTGGCGTTGGTGTTGATTTTTAATTTCTGCAGAATATCTTTTATTATAATGTATTCTTCATTATAAATAATAAAATTTTCTTGCATTTTTTAATTTTCCTTTAATTCCCTTGAAAACCTGAATGGCATTTTATCATTGTTAATAATTATAGCACCGGCACTAATAAAATACCATCGGTATCTTGTCACAGTACCTCCTACTTTACTTCCAAGCGGCCTTCAATGGCCTTGGCAATCGTCACCTCATCGGCGTAATCCAGATCGGCGCCCACCGGCAAACCCAAAGCGATCCGCGAAATGGTAATTTTATACTGCCGAAGAATTTCTGTCAAATAATGGGCGGTGGCACTGCCTTCGGTGGTCGGACTGGTAGCCAGAATAACTTCTCGGAAAATACCATTTTTAACCCGCTCAACCAATCCTGAAATCCGCAATTCATCTGGGCCAATGCCCCGGATTGGTGAAAGATTACCCAGCAGGACATGATAAAAACCGTGAAACAAACCGGTTTTTTCGATGGAATAGATATTGAAAGGTTCCTCGACCACGCAGATTTTTTCGCCGTCGCGGTCGGAACTGGAACAAATCTCACAAGGGTTGACGGCGCTGATGTTGTTGCAAATCGAGCAATAAACAATTTTTTCCCGGGCCTGAACGATGGCATCCGCCAAAGCCAGGGCGTTTTTTTTGTCGGTTCTAAAAAGATAAAAAGCAATTCTCTGCGCCGATTTGCGGCCGATACCGGGAATCTTTTTAAGCTCTTCGATCAAATGCGCTAAGGGCGGAGTGTAATTAATCATATATTATCGAATTAGCGCCATGGGCTGGGCGCACCAGTCACAGAGCGCCAAAAGGGAAACCGCCTGGCAGGCCGCCGCCCATTCCGCCCAGGCCGCTCTTTAATTTTTCTTCAACTTTAGTTTGGGCATCGTTGATGGCAGCCACGATCAAATCTTGCAGCATGTCGATATCAACGGGATCCACCACTTCCGGGGCGATGCGCAGAGCTTGCAAGCGCTTGTGCCCATCCATTTTAACGGTTACCATGCCGCCGCCGGAGTTGCCTTCAACAGCCACGGCATCCATCTGCTCTTCCATTTTCTTGGCCATGTTCTGGGCCATGCTCATCATTTGATTGATATTGGGAATCTTAGGCATCCTTGCCCCCCTTAACGCTCTCAATGGAAATCACGTTACCCTTGATTTTGTCCTTGAGGCTTTTTATTTTTTTATCGTTTTCCAATTCCTTAACCAACTTATTTTCATCCTTCTCCGGTTTGCGTTCCTGGAGAATTATTTCCAGCCCCATCTCTTTCCCGGCCAGATGCGTGGTTAGCTGCTGCAAATAGGCCTTGTTCTCTTTCATCATTTTCCAGGCGTTTTCAAAATTGGCGGCCACCTGGATCAGCAGCACATCGTTTTGCAATTCCAGCGCCGAAGAACTCAATACTGAAGCCAGGCGCGGTTTTTCTTTTTCTATTTGCGCTTTCAGGGCCGCGATCAAATCCGCGGCCGCGACAATGACCGGCGCTTTTTCCTCTTGTGGTCCAGGCGCGGCTACAATAAGCGCTGGCGGCGTAATGACTTTCACATCTTTGATTTTTTTTAAGTACTCTTCGATACTGACCAGCGCCGAAAAATAACTCAGCTTCAAAAACATGTATTCCAGGATAATGGAGGGATTTTCAGTATAACGGATGGTTTGTTCCAACTCCTTCACGGCATTGAAAAAGCGCAGCAATTCCACTTCATTTACCTGTTTGATGATTTCCTTGATCTCGGTGACGTTTTCCGGATTCAGATTATGAAGCCGTTCGGAGTCGGGAATCGATTTGATGACGATTAAATCGCGGATAAAACGCAAGTATTCACCATAAAAAAAACGCAGATCGGTGCCGCGCTCGATCAACTCATTGATTTGTTCGATAATCCCCTTGCGGTCCTGGGAAAAAACGTGACGTGTCAGAGTAATAAATGTTTCCTCGTCGATAATGCCCAGAATCGCTACCACGTCATCATCCTTGACATCGCCTTTGGAAATGGCGATCGCCTGGTCAAGGATCTTTTTGGCGTCGCGCAGGCTGCCTTCGGCCGACTTGGAGATCAAATATAGTGCGTAATCGGATATTTTTATCGTTTCCTTTTGGCAGATATCCTTTAGAACCTGTTTGATGACCTCGAAAGGAATGCGCTTGAACTCAAAATGCTGGCAGCGGGAAACGATGGTTGCCGGAATTTTGTGGAAATCGGTTGTGGCCATGATGAATATGGTATGCTCGGGAGGTTCTTCTATGGTTTTGAGCAATGCATTCCAGGCCGCGTTGGAGAGCATATGCACTTCGTCAATGACCACGATGCGGAAACGGTTCTTCAAGGGCTTGTACTTAACCGTTTCCCGCAGACTGCGCACCTCGTTGACCCCGTTGTTGGACGCCCCGTCAATCTCCATGTAATCGGTGGAATTGCCCTCGGTGATCTCCGCGCAAGTTTGGCACTGGTTGCAGGGCTCTATAGCCGGCCCTTTCTCGCAGTTCAGCGCCTTGGCCAGGATGCGGGCCGCCGAAGTTTTGCCGACCCCTTTCATGCCGGAAAAAATCAGCGCCTGATATACCTTGTTCATGGCGATGGCGTTTTGCAGGGTCTTGCAGATGCTGGCCTGACCAATCAGTTCGGCGAATTTCTGCGGCCGATATTTTCTGGCTAAAGCAAGGTACATTTTATTATTCCGTTCATAAAGGCTCAGGAAATCCCGGACACCTGCGAAATTCTACTTATTGCTGCTACCTTTCGGTCCTGACAAGGTTCATAGGTTCGCACCGCCAGGCTCCTGAGCCTTGTTCTCTTTTTGGCCAGGGCCTTTCGCGGCCCTTTGAGGAACAGGCATCTTCGGAGAGGGTGGGATTCGAACCCACGGTACCGTTTCCAGTACACACGCTTTCCAAGCGTGCTCCTTAAACCGCTCGGACACCTCTCCAAAACAAAAATTCATTTTATAATTTATTTGCCTGGAATGCAAGCCTTTGCTCCAGAATAAATCCTCGCTGCGGTAATTCATCAGGAGTTTTTTTTTATTCCGGCGCAAAAAGGGAAATTTTAGGCTTTATACCGCGGCGATGCTTGCGAGTTTTTCCTGGAATAATTCCAGTTTATATCCAGCTTTTGCGGCCACGGCCGGTAAATAATTCATGAAATACATTACTTCAGCCTCGGGCGGCCGTCCGACCCGTCCCACTTTTTTCGCATGGCAGTGGAGTTCCCACAAGATCAGGATGGTCATCCAGTCGCAGAACCCGTGGAAAGCTTCCCGGTTAAAAAACAGGTCATTCTGGTAGTGGTTCACTTGCAGCAGGGATTGCACATCACCGTCATCTAACATGATCCTCAACAAATTCCCGATAGCTGCGGCGTCATTCTTCCCTACCCCAGCGAGAGCTGCGACATATCCAGCAATACGCTCCGCAAAAGTGCAGGAGATCAAAACCATTTGCCATGAAGGATTGATGTCAGCTTCGTCAACTCCCCAGTTGCGCAGTATTTCGGTCATGGCGGTGTCCAGTTGCCATTCGCTGAAAAGAAGGCGCCTGCTCGGCCATTTTTCAGTTGCAGGACCTGTTGCCCGGCGTATATAAAACCATAAAATCAAAAGCCGTTCGCTTTGCGGATGTTCGCGGAGATTTTCCTGCAGGTATCTTTTGGCTGTCGCGCTGTCACCAGGGGCTTTTGAGGGGCGTCCCCTGTGCGGACGAAAAAGGGAGCGCAAAGCCAGGAGGTCTTCAATGATCGCTTCGGCAGCTTTGCGGCTGGCGGATCCGGTCAAGGCCTGCATAGCGGCCTGAATAATCAGGATGTTTATTTTTTCTTCCAGTTCCTGCCACAAGGCTCCTTCTTTTTTGCTTCCCGGCCGGCCGTGAAAAACCTCCAATTGCCTGGCCAAAATATCTGGTTGGCACAATTCGTGCAGGGCGTTGTGCAAAGGTTGCAGGAAAATTTTTCGACCAGCCGTCTCCAAACTGGCAATACCGCGACCCTGAAGGTAGACAGCCAGCCGGGCAAGGTGACCGCCGGCATCATCGGCCATTTCCTTGAAATCAAGGAAGACGTGGGTCTGGTAGGCGTTCAACTCGATCGCCAGTCCCTGGGCGAACAAATTGCTGTTGCTGCGAATGTATTCCAGCCCCGAGACCAGATCGCGAAAAGACACGAACCAGCCCGGTTCATCGCGCAGGCCCAATCCCTGACCGAGATTTTTTTGCAGCAGCGACCGCACGCCGCCTGGCCGGTCTTCGCCGGCAAAGGCCGCTGACATTTTTATCCAGCCCGAAGTGCTGGCAAAGCGGTTGTGGACCACAACCAGGCAGGATTCGCTTTCATGGCGGTTGGAGAAAGCGATCACGTTCTCGTCCACTGTCCCGCCGCTCAGATAAAAATCATACAGCAAAAAATTTCTCAGCCCGGAAAAAAGTGCCCTTTTGCGCAGCAGCGGGAAGATCTGCCGCTCATGGCGGCGGACCAAATCCTCATCGATACGCTCATCCAGATAAGCCCGGCGGTATTCCATACCGTATTTTTCCGCGAAACCTTCGATCTGGCCGTGGCCGAACATCGGCAAACCGGGAAGGGCGGCCATCAGGGTGCAGGCCCCGAAGTATTTATCATCCTTGCCGAACTGGGCCAGCGCCGTCTCTTCGTCCGGGTTGTTCATGAAATTGACAAAGCGTTTGAGGATTTCCGGATTGAACTCCAGGACATTCTTCAATGAAACACGGAATTTGCTGTTTTCTTCATCTTTGAGAAAATGCATGAAGGCACTGTTGTACACACGGTGCATGCCCAGAGTACGCACAAAATAAGATTCCATCAGCCAGAAAGCTTCGGCCAGCAGCAGAGTGTCGGGAATTTCCGCGGCCACGCGGTCGACCACTTCCCGCCAAAATTCTGCTTGCAAAGCCTGGTCGAAGCGCTCCTGGCTCATTCCCTGCCCGGTCCGCGAGGGGATATCGCCGCCGCTCCCCGGCCTGGGGAACCATAGCCGCTGAAAATGCTTGCGGGTCAGGGTCATGGCGGCGTCAAAGCGGATGATGGGGAATTTCCGGGCCACGGCCAGGATGGTCTGCATGACCGCTTCGCGGACATCGGAGCGCAGATAATTCAACTGCGCCGTATCGTTCCAGGGCATGCGCGTGCCGTCGTTGCCGTGATAAATGTAACGCACCGCTCCGCTGCGGCGATCGACCCACTTGAAGACGACAGCGGCATCGCTGCGGTCATAGTAGTGGTCTTCCAGATAGATCGCCGTTCGCGGGTCGCTGGAAATATCCTCCCCCGTGAAGCTGTAAGCGGGGAAGGGGCTGTGGTCAAGTGAAACGAACCACTCCGGATGTTCGCTGACCCAGGGAGAATCGATGCCCATGTGATTGGGGACCATGTCTGAAGCCAGGCGGATGCCCTTGGCCCAGGCACGCTGCTTTAAATTTTGCAGGGCTGCCTCCCCGCCCAGATCGGCGGCGATCTCATAGCGGTACAGGGAATACGCCGACGCCATGGCTTCGGGATTGCCGCATTTCTGCTTGATGCGCCGCGAGGCCGGGCTGCGTTCCCAAACCCCGATCAGCCAGAGCCCGGTAAAGCCCCAGCGGGCCAGCATGTCCAATTCCTCATCCGGTATCTGCTCCAGGGTGGTGACCGGCCGGCCGTACTTTTTACTGAGCTGGTCCAGCCAGACATAAACGGTCTTGGCCATCAGCACCAAGCGTGGCATCCATTCCCGGTCCGAAGAAAACATTTCTTCTTCCCCGCTAACGGCTCCACCGCCAGCGTCAGCCCGAACTTCAAAAACCGTTGCCGGGCCCGGACCGGGGAAATATTTTTTTTCATCCTCTTTGATCAGATCCAGGCTGGAAAGGAGACGGTCGAAATACTTGCCCAGAAGCAGGCCCCATTTTTCGCGGATGAATTGCAGTTGGCCGGACAGCGAATTAGGGAAAGCCAAGGCTGGGCTGCGGAGCATGTCGACCAGGTTCTCACCATCCGGACCGAACGGCGGCAGGCGGGAAAAGAAATCCTTCGCTCCGGCCATGAGCCGCTGGTAATCCGATTCCTTGGCCAGGCCGTTGTCGTCGAACAACTCGCGGAAAGGGGAAAAGGCCGGGTTCAAATTGGCCAGCCAAAGCAGGAGCATTTCTTCCAGCACCGTTTCGCGGTTGGAACCCCCCTGGCTCGTTCCCAGCAAATATTCCTCGGAGCTGACCTGTCCCTGATGGACCGCCTCTGGCGGGAATTCAGTGCAAAAACTTATCAGGGTCTTGCGCACCGAGGCGCTGCCCGGATTTTGCTCCAGATCGGCCATGAGCATTTTGAATACCTGCAGCCGGGCCTGCGCCCCGTAAAGTGAAACCACGTAGTGCAGGATCTCGTCGATCAGGCCCATAGCATTCAATGACCCGGCCCGGATCGCTTTTTCCGGGAAATGCGCCAGGTCGCGCTTTTCGTTCATTTTCTGGGCAAAGATGCGGACAGCCTGGTAATCGGCCAGGATCACGTTCCCGGATATGGAAAAAAGAGCCTGGTTGAATTGCAAACGGCTGCGGCTGGCCCGGGAGACATGAAATTCCTTTCGGGTGTTGGACAATGGCTGTCTCAGCAGCCGTGCGTCTTCCAGCTTGGCTAGCCGCAAGCGCAAGCTCACGGGGTGGGGTTTATAAATCGTCTTCATCATCCCGGCGACTCACTTCAAGCGAAGGCGTTGCTACCTTTTTCGCTGGATCGGCATCAGTGGCTTGAAGTATCGGCCACCTGGTCAAAATCGACTTCCCGCACCCCTTTCAGGTCACGACGCAGTTCCACATGGGTGCGAATGTCATCCATCAGCTTTTGGGCATTGGGAACTGCTGGCAGCGTGATATACGGTGTGGTATGGTCGGAAGTGGTGATGTAGATGTTGCCCAGGTGGAACAGGCGGTAAAAAAAAGGCGCTTTCATGGTGTAATCCTTCACCCGGTAGAGTTCCATGGCATTGGTCTTCTTGGAAAAGATCCCGCTATTGACCTTGATCCTTTCGCTGGTAATCTCATAGCGGACCGCCTTGATGATGATCACCTTGTACAGGGCATAGACCAAGGGGGAAAGCAGTACCAGAAAAGCCAAAACCTGGGCCGCCGTCCCCATGGGCTGCAGTTTGGGCCAGAGCATGATGAGTGCCGTCAACAGCAGCGCGAATACCAACCCGCAAAGGACGTAAACCCAAAAATTGATGATCTGGGAAGAAGTTCCCGACCAGACCGTTTTTTCTTCCATGCCTAGACCTCCACAATTAAATAGCAAAATTATTCAACAATCATCAAGATAGCACATTCAGGAAATGAAATAAATAGTCACACTATAGTCAAACTATAGGTTTCGTTGCCCTTCGGGCACCACGAAACCTATCTAGTTTGACTATACCAATACTGAATGTTTTTGGCGACTCACAGAAATGGCCAAAAACATAGTATTGGTATGGTTTCAGCATTATGGATCTAATTTGTCTGTTCCTTGGGAGCTGGTCTCCAGAATATGAACAAAAGCAAAGCAATAAAAGCCATAGCCGCGCCGAAGTAAAAGGGGGCGGACGGGCCGAAACCTTTCCATGTTCCGACTCCGCTCCACAGGATCCCGGCGATCAGTGAAGCCGGCAGATCGGTAAGCCCGAGCACGGCGTTGTAGGTTCCATAGGCCACGCCGCGAACTGCGGATGGCACAAAATCGGCGACCATGGCTTTGGCCGTGCCGTAGCTCAAGCCGTAATACGCGCCGTACATGACGTACAAAATGACGATGTGAATTGCCGAACGAGCTACGGCCAAGCCCAGATAGGTGAGCACATACAAGGCCCAGCCGACCATGATAATGCGCCGGCGGCCGATACGGTCGGAAAGCTTGCCGGCCGGCAGAGCGATCACAGTATAGACAAAATTGAAAGCGATCAGCATGGCGAAAATCCCGGCAATGGACAGGCCGCGTTCCTGGGCGCGCAGAATGATAAAGGCATCGGAAGAATTGCCCAGCTCGAAAATGCCCACAATTATGACAAAAATAATAAAGTTTTTTCCCAGGGACTTAAAGCCGAACCGGGGAGGAGCGGCAGTACCGACTGTAGGGATATCTTTGGCGCCGACGGCCAGGATGATCACCGCCAGCGCGGCCGGCAAGAGGCTGGCCAAAACCAGAACTTGGAAAGTGTGGGCCTTTAAATTGTTGCTGCCACTTTGCAGAAACCAGACAATCACGAAAGCTATGAGTAAACCAACGAAAGCACCGGCCGTATCGGCGGCGCGGTGGAAACCGAAAGCGAAACCGCGCTGGGACTTCTCGGTTGAATCGGCAACCAGAGCATCGCGGGGGGCAGTGCGCACTCCTTTGCCGACGCGGTCGCCCCAGCGGGCCGCGGCCACCAAGCCCCAGGTATGGGCAAAATAAAACAAAGGCTTGCTCAGGGCCGAAATCCCGTAGCCCAGGACCGCCAGCATTTTTCTTTTTTTCAGTTTATCCGAAATCCAGCCCGAATAAAGTTTCAACAAGCTGGCAGTGGATTCGGCCACGCCCTCGATCAAGCCGATAACGCTGGCTTTTATCCCTAAAACGTTTTTTAAGAAAAGCGGCAGGGTGTTGATGATCATTTCACTGGAGACATCGGTCATGAAACTGGTGATCGCGACGATCCAGACGTTGCGCGGCAATTTTTTTAGACTTTTTTCTTTTTCCATATTTTTTTTTATTTTATCATTTTTAAAGATTTTGTATATACGGATTGTTCTGCTACAATTAGCCAGCAAATGAAAAATATCCGACGCCTAAGAATTTTTTTGCTTCTGACTTTTATTTTAATATGGCAAGCAGTTTACCCTGAGCCGTTTTTAGCCGCAACAAAACCATTTTACATCGCGGCGACTATCTTTCCCCTGGCCGACATTATCCGCAACATCACCGGCGCAGCGGCTCGGGTAATACAAATACTTCCGGCCGGCGCCTCCCCCCATACCTTCGACCTGACACCCGGCAAAGTCAGGGAACTGCAAAAGGCGCGCGTCATCTTTAAAATCGGCGTTATCGATGACTGGATCGACGGCGTTGCCGAAAGCGCACCTGCGGCTGAAATCGTTTCTCTGCAAAACCATATCGCCCTGAAACCATTCCACGATGATGCCCATCATCATGGCGGCGCCGAAAAATTCGATCCCCATTACTGGCTCGACGCCAGGAATGGCATTATCATAACCAAAAACATCTGCGCCAGATTGAGCGCCATTGATCCGGCCCATGCTGATTTGTATAATAAAAACAGCAAGCGTTACCAGCAGGAGCTGCTGCGTCTGGATGATGAACTAAAAAAGACCTGCGCTGCCTTGAAAAACAATAAAATAATCGTTTTTCACGATGGCTGGCGTTATTTTGCCGCGGCTTACGGACTGGAAATTATCGCCATATTTCAACCCGCCCCGGGTCGGGAGCCGGCACCGCGTGACCTGCAAAAATTGTACGCCCAGGCCCGGACTTATAAAATCAAAGCCCTTTTTTCCGAACCGCAGTTGCCGACCGCGAGCCTTGAGCCACTGCTGGAAGACCTGGGATTGCGCTTGTTTGTCCTTGATCCGCTGGGCGGTGCCGCGAGCGGTGATTCTTATATTGAACTGCTGCGTCGCAACGTCCAAACCATTCTCCGAGCCGACAGTCTTCAAAACCTATGAACCCGATTCTGGAAGTTAATGATTTATCGGTACGCTTCGGAAATTTCCCGGCCCTTGACCACGTCAGTTTCACCATTGAAAAACAGGAGATCATCGCCGTCATCGGCCCCAACGGTTCGGGAAAAACCACCCTGCTGAAAGCCATTTTAGGTCTTATTCCCTATGACGGAGAAATAAAAATATTCGGAAAAAACATCCAGCAGGTTTTGCCGCTGCTGGGATATGTTCCCCAGCATTTCGCCTTTGACAAAACTTTCCCCCTGACCGTTGAAGAATTCATCAACCTCACCTGCCGCAAGCCGGACAAATTACCCTTTGGCGGAGCGCTTCTTGCAGCGGGCATGGCCGCATTAAAGGACAAGCTGATCGGCGAACTTTCCGGCGGCCAACTGCAGCGGGCGCTGATCGCCCACGCCATGCTGCACCAGCCGAAAATATTGTTCCTGGACGAAGCGACCAGTGGTATCGACATTGAAGGCCTGGCTGATTTTTATTCCACCATCCAGCGCCTGAACCGGGAGCACGGAGTGACCGTCATGATGGTTTCTCATGAAATCAGCATGGTCTACAAGTTCACCGACCGTATCATCTGCCTGAATCGCGATTTGATTTCGCATGGTGAAACCAAAACCGCCCTGACCAAAGAAGTGCTTAAAAAACTGTACGGCGATACTGCGGATTTGAAGGTGCATAATCACCAGGGATCAGCACCATGATTGAACTGCTGCAATTACCTTTCATGCAGCGGGCCCTTATCGCCGGGGTGGTCTTGGGCGTGCTTTTGGCTTACCTGGGCATTTTTGTCACTTTACGAAGAATGGCTTTCTTCAGCGACGGCATCGCCCATGCCGCCCTGGCCGGAGCGGCCATCGGCCTGCTGACCCGTTTCAGCCCTTTGCTGTCGGCCTTGATTTTCAGCATGTTTTTAGCCGGCCTGATTTACTGGCTGGAAAAAAAAAGCAGCCTTTCCAGCGATTCTATCATCGGCATCCTTTTCACTTCGGGCATGGCCCTGGGCATCATCCTGATCAGTTTGCGCCGCGGCTACCAACCCGAATTGATCGGCTACCTTTTCGGCAATATCCTAGCCATCCGCCGCCAGGACCTGATTTTAATCGTGGTTCTTTCCCTGCTGATCATGGCCTTCATCCTCAGCCAGAAGCGGAAACTTACCCTGCTGGCCCTGGACCGGGAAATGGCCTACATGGCGGGAATTAACCCCGATTTCTACCAATTACTGCTTTATATCATGCTGGCCGCAGCTTTGGTGCTGGGCATCCGCGTTTTGGGCATCATCCTGGTCAGCGCCATCCTGATTATTCCGGTTTCCACCGCTCGTTTGTCCAGCCGTTCGTTCAAATCCCTGGTCTTGTGGACGGTGCTGATCTCCGAAGGCGTTATGATCGGCGGACTGCTCCTTTCCTATTACTTGAACCTGCCCAGCGGAGCCGTTATCGTTTTGACCGGCAGCACGATTTTCGCACTGGCTTTCGGCGCCAGCGGCCTGCGCCGGAGGCGGCAAAAAAAATAAAGTATCAGCAGCGGTAATTATTTTTCTGCGAAAATTTGTTTAGCGCTAAAAACGGGATTTTACTTGCCTGCAGATATTGCATTATCTCCGTTAATTCATTATCATCAATTGCAAAGATTCTAAAATGATTTAAAAAAGGAGAATATTATGACAAAAGAAAGACGGTGGGCAAGGAGCTTACCGGCACTCGTCTTTACCCTTTTTTTCGGCCTCTCTTCTATTTTTACTTTTGCTGCTTCACTTGAGACCTATCAGAACGCGGAGAAAACAAAACCCAGCAGCAGCCACATTGGATTAGGTTTTCTGGGAGGCTACTGGCTTTTTCCCAATAGCCAATACGGCGGTGGCGCTGCATTCGGAGCAACATTTACCTACGGTTTCAGCAAGAACATCGCCATTGAGCTCGCCGGGATCTATTTTAAAGGAAATGTGAAAAATGACCCAAACGCCCTTTCGAAAGGAAAATTGACAATTATTCCATTGCAACTCAGCTTGCTGTGGCGATTCCCCATCACCAAGAAACTCACACCTTATGTCCTCGTCGGCGCCAGTTATTTCCTCAACAGTTTCAGCCTGGACAGCGCTGTCGTGAGCGGCTGGAATGCCGTGGGTTTTACCCTCACGGAGACGGTGGACATGACTTTCGGTTTTCATTTTGGCGGCGGCCTGGAATTCGCTTTGGGAAAAGCGCTGTCTGCGGTTGTTGATATGCGCTACTGTTTGGCCAAAGCCAAAGGAAACTGGAGCATGAAGGATAATAAAAGCACTATCGAAACTGACGGGACCTTCAACAACCTCAAACTGAATTCCGTGATGCTTGCGGTTGGGCTAAAGTATTTCTTTAAGTAATCCGGGAGGAGCAAGATGAAGAAACACACTAAAATTTTCAGATTGATCATTTTGGGGCTGGCGTTTTCAGGAGTGCTGGCGATTTTTTTACCCGGCCAGTCAGCGGCGAGCAACTTTTTAGCAATGACAAGCCCGACACAGGAAAATGCAGGAGACCTCTACAAGCATCCCAAAATAAAGAGTGCACTCTGTCTCTTGATCGATATCTTCCGCAACCAAGGTTTTGCAGCCATGAAGTTGATGGCGACGAAACATAATATTGAATTCGTAGGTGACCTCCTGCGCGTGACCGTGGTCACACAAAGCTACAGCTCCGGCGCCGCGGCCGACCTGGCTGTTCCCCGGCTGACCCAACGCATCACCGCTCTCGGCGGCAAAGTGGAAACCAGCTACGGCAATGATGTGCAATCCCTCTTGCCCATTGATGCTGTTGTACAAGTGGCCGAAGAAGCGTGGGTGCGCCAGATACGTTTACCGCTCAAGCCCCATACCTGTGTCATTACCAGTGAAGGAGTCGCCAAAACAGGAGCCTATTCCTGGCAGAACCTGACCCCCTACCACAACCAGAACGTGGTGAAAGTCGCCATCCTGGACTTGGGCTTCACCGACTATGAGAGTCTTTTGGGAACGGAGCTGCCGGCCAGTGTAACCGCGAAATCATTTCGCAGTGACCTCCAATTAGAAACAAACGTTCACGGAACGGCTTGCGCCGAAATCGTCCATGACATGGCGCCCGCTGCCCAACTCTACCTGGTCAATTTCAATACTGATACGGAGCAACACCAGGCAGTCGATTGGCTGATCGCCCAGGGGGTCAACATTATTTCTTACTCCATCGGCTGGGCTAATGCCGGCGACGGCAAGGGAACAGGTCCTATTACCGAGGATGTTAAAAAGGCTGCCAATGCCGGCATCACCTGGTGCAGCGCCGCCGGAAACGATGCTCAAGTTCACTGGGAAGGGACCTTCAACGACACCGATAGCAATAACTATCACAATTTCCCCGATAACGATGAATATCTGGAAATCACTCTTCCCGCTCAAGAAAATATCTTGGTTTCTATGAACTGGGATGACTGGGGCACCTGGAACGGCACTGAATACAGCGGTTCAGACAATGATTATGATCTGTTGTTTTATGAAAAAACCGGTGATACCTGGTCCTATTTTTTGAAATCGGAAAATCTCCAAAATGGTTTTGGTGCCTGGCCCACCGAAGATTATGAAATTGAAAATCCCACTTCCCATGCGATTACTATCGGTTTGCGGATTTACAAACACAATGCGGCTCGGAATTGCAAAATGGAAATATTCGTCTGGGGAATAGACGGCCCTATTGAATACAACGTTCCTGCTGGCAGCCTGACTATCCCTGCCGACTCCCCCTTTTGCGTGGCCCTCGGAGCCAGCGATGTCACAACCGACGCTTATCATTACTACAGCTCCCGCGGCCCCACTCATGACGGCCGCATCAAACCGGATTTTGCCGCCCCCTCCGGCACCTCCGGATGGACTTATGGCGATCACGGCTTTTACGGTACCTCGGCCTCGACTCCCCACATGGCCGGAGCTTTCGCCCTAATGAAGGGGAAAACCCCCTATTCTCTGTCACAAATCCTTGATATCCTTATTGCCCGCGCCCTGGATTTGGGTGATCCCGGCCAAGACAACAAGTTCGGTAAAGGACGGCTGAACCTGAAATAATTGGTCCGCCGTTCGCCGAAGGCGGACTGGCGGAAAAATCGCAACAGAAACCGCTATTGACAATAAGCAGTAATTTTGCTATTTATATCATCGGGTTCCTCAGTAGCTCAATCGGTAGAGCAGATGGCTGTTAATCCGCCTGCGGGGAATCATTCAACCAAATATTAATCCTTTTATCCTCGGCGGATTGGGGCCTGCCCGCCCGGAGTTTTAGTTCCGTGGCGGGGCCTGTTCGCCGTTCGCTGAAGACGGAGTGGCGAATTCAAGTCCTATTTCAAAGAAAACCTCAACGGAAACCGCTATTGACAACAATCAATAATTTTGCTATTTATATCATCGGGTTCCTCAGTAGCTCAATCGGTAGAGCAGATGGCTGTTAACCATAAGGTTGGGGGTTCAAGTCCCTCCTGAGGAGCCATTTTCATTGAGGGAGAAATTGTCTTTTTTTGTTTATGTCATCCATTCTGTTTGCTCAAATAAAACATATATTGGTCAAACTTGTGATTTAGAGAAACGAATAATTCAACATAATGATCCCGATAATAAATCTTCCCTTTTTACAAAAAGATATAAAGGACCTTGGGAATTAGTTTATTCTGAAGAATTCAAAAGTAGATCAGAAGCAGTATTACGTGAGCAATACTTTAAAAGCGGTGCCGGTCGCCGATTTTTGGCAAAAGCTCTACGGATGGCTGTTAATCCGCCTGCGGGGAAGGATTCAGCAAAATTATGACATTCCCCCTCGGCGGATTGGGGGCTTGTTCGCCCGGAGCTCTTGGCTCCGTGGCGAATTCAAGTCCCTCCTGAGGAGCCATTATAACTGGACTTTTTACCTCCCCCCTTGTTTTTTCCAAAACCGAATCCAGGGCGACCCGGCGGGTCGCCCCTACAATTAGACAAAATTTAATATAACGAATTTCCTGTCTTTCTTTTTTCAGCCATGTTATTGTTTTCATATGTCATTTGATTTTGAAAGGCGTTCCCGGCGATCAATTCGCCTGAAGGGATTCGATTATTCCAGCCCAGGTAAATATTATATAACGATATGTACCTTGAATCGGGAATGTTTGTTCGGCGATATCCGCGAAGGGAAAATGATTATATCGGCAACCGGGAAAATCGTTCACCATGAATGGCTGCGCACATCAATGGTTCGGCCCGGGATTGAATTGGACGCCTTTGTCATTATGCCGAACCACTTGCATGGCATCATTTCCATCCGTTTGCATCGGGGCGATCCGTTGGAACACCTTGTGGATGCAGGCAATGAGAATAGGGCGACTCGCCAGGTCGCCCCTACTGCCCCTACCTTAAAACCAAACACCATTGGGGCAATCATTGGTCAATTCAAATCCAATTCAACGAAAGAAATCCGGGAGTCAGTACATCCGGGATTTTATTGGCAGCGTAATTATTATGAACATATCATCCGCAATGGATCTGAATTTAGTCAAATTAGGAAATACATTTTGGAAAATCCAGCCAATTGGAACGAGGATCAGGATAACCCAGTGAATTTTTAATCCCTGCGTAGGGGCGACCCGGCAGCACAAATCATCCGCCGTGGCGGATCTGATTTGTCTGTCTCCGAAGGAGGCGGGTCGCCCTGTGGATTTAGGTGAAGACAGCAGGGTGTTCCAGCGGAACGCCCCTACTATACGGCCACTGGAAATTTCAAACGAAAAACAGTGCCGGCGGAACGGTCCAATTCAATGGAACCATTGAGCTGCTTGCTCAGCATCTTGATCAGCCGCAGTCCCAGGGCTTCCGATTTCTCCCAGTCCAGGTCCGCTGGCAGCCCGACTCCGTTGTCGGCCACGGTCAACTCATTCATACCGCCTTCCTGATTCACGATAACATTGATTTCGCACTTGCCCGCCCCGGAACCGGGCCAGCCAGCGGGGAAAGCATGCTTGAAGGCATTGGTGAGCAGTTCGTTCAGGATCAGCCCACAGGGAACGGCGCTATCCAGGTTAACTTCGACTCCAGCCGCCTGCACCGAGAAGCGGATATCACGATCCGCTCCGAATTGGGCGTGTATTTGGGCACTCATCGTCTCGATGTAGTTTTGCAGATCGATATGGGCCAGATCTGCGGATTTGTAGAGACTCTCATGCACCAGGGCCATGGAGCGGATCCGGCCTTCGAGTTCCAGCAGCAAAGGGTTTAACATTTCATTATTGGCTTTCGTTTCCTGCATTTTGATCAGGCCGATGATGATCATCAAGTTGTTTTTGACCCGGTGATGCACTTCTTTTAAAAGCAACTCCTTCTCCACCAGGGAATTTTTTATTTTTTCCTCAGCCTGCTTATATTCGGTGATGTCGCGGACCGTTGCCTGAAGTATCGTTTTTTTATCCAATACCATCCTAGTCAGTCGTACATTGGTCGAGAACTCCTCGCCATTGAGCCGCTTATGCGACCACTCAAAGAAGTTAGATCCGTCACGCATGGCTATCTCGTTCATCTCCTTGGCCTTTTCGGCAGAAGCGCGCTCGTCCGGCTGCCGCTCGGGAGAAAAGTCCCAAGGCCCGAAAGATGAAAAATCATCATCATTCTTAAGCCCAAACATCACCATCGTTGTCTGGTTTCCGGAGATAAACTTCCCGGAAATAGGTTCAATGAGCATAATGGCGTCAGAGGAACTTGTGAAAAGGGTGCGGTACTTTTCCTCGCTCTCCCGCAGCTCTTCGAGCACAGCCTCCCTTTGGGATTCCGCCCGCTTGCGATCGGTGATGTCGTGGATGATGGAATGGAGGATATCCTTCCCCGCCATCTCGATCCTGCTGCTGAATACTTCCACGTCCCGGATGGAGCCATCGGCCCGGCGGTGGCGGAATTCGAAATGGACGCATTTTTGCTGTCGCGCTTTCTCCATTTCGATCTTCACTTGTTCGGTGGGGAGGATATTGATCTGTTGGATATGCATGCGTTTCAATTCGGCGCGGGTCCAGCCGTAATACCGTTCCGCCGCCTTGTTGGCGTCGATGATGGCGCCGCTTTCAGGTTCGATGAGCAGCTTGACCGCCGCGTGGTCCTCGAAAATTTTGCGGAATTTTTCCTCACTCTCCCGCAGCGCCTCGAGCGCAGCCTCCCTTTGGGATTCTGCCTGTTTGCGCTCGGTGATGTCCTGGTAGATGGCCTGAAACTGCTCGGTGCCGTTCCAAAGAACCTTCTTGCGCAGCACCAGGAGATGACGAATTTCTTTATTTTTCCTGACGATGTTGATTTCATATACACTTGGCCCGAAATCGCCCTGCTCACGGGCTTTTTTTCTTAGTTGGGATTCGGCATAGCTCTGAGGGGTATAGCGCTCCTTTATTGGGATGCCATTAAATTCATCAATACTTTCATAGCCGTATAAATCCAGAAACACTTTATTGGCGTAAATGGTCTCGCCTTTGGCTGTCGCGATACGCACTCCCAGTGGCGAGTCCTCCAGTGAGAGTCGGAAATTCTCCTCTGATCTCTGTAATGCCTCGAGCGCTGCATTTTTTTGCGACTCGACCTGCTTGCGTTCGGTGATGTCGCTCAGCACGACGCGGCCTACCAGCGCGCCGTCAGCGTCCTGCGCGACGGCCGCTTCCAGCCGCGCCCAGAAATGATTGCCTTCCTTATTCAACATTCGCAACTCACACACCTGCGGCGCGCCTGATTCAAAAAGCTGTTTGCGGTATAGATAGCAGACATCCTGATCTTCATTGAGAATGAAGCTGGTCAACGGCTGCTTGACCAAAGGTTTTCTTTCCCAACCGAACAGTTTGGCGGCCGTGAGATTGGCCTCCAGGATCAGCCCTTGTTCACTGACGGTGCAATAACCAACTGGCGCCAGGTCGTAGAGGTCGAAATAGCGCGCCCGCGCGGCGTCCAGTTCCGCCTGCGCCCGACGCAGATTCTCGTTCTGCATCTCCAGCTCGATCTGGTGCACCCGCAGTTCGTGGAGCATCTTTCGCGTTTCTTTGAGCGCCCCTTGGAAGTCTACCCCCGCGGGTGCTTCGCTGCGTCGCCCAACGGGGGGCGTCAGTTTTTTTTTGGTTTTGGCATCATCTGCCCTGAATTTTTCTTCCGCCCGCTCGCGCAGGTCGGCCGCGTCTTCGTGTCGTTTATCCTTGTTGGTCATTGCGCCCTTCCATTATTCGATCAATCTTTGATTCTCTCGCCCGTTCCGTTGTCGCAATCGCGTACATCTGCCCGGCCTCATTCACCAAAGCGGTGGAGATCATCGAGACCTCCATGACAGTACCATCTTTGCTGATCCGTTGTGTTCGATACGGCCTCAGAATTTCAGCCCGGCTAAGCTGATGCATCTTGGCCAATGTTTCCTCTCGCAACCCCTCCGGGATCCGGTCGCGGATGTTCAACGCCAGCGCCTCGGCCTCACTCCAGCCATACATCCTTACCGCTCCGGGATTCCAGGCGATGATGCGGCCATCCAAGTCCTGCACTGTGACGGCATCGCGCGAATCGCGCACTACCACGGCCAAACGGAGCAGCTCATTGGCTTTCCGCAGCGCCTCCCGCGTCTTCTTCACCTCCGAGATGTCAACAAAGGTGATCACCGCGCCTTCGATTACGTTGTCCATCGTGCGGTAAGGCAGGATACGCATCGTGTACCACGCCCCAGCCGTTGTCTGGACTTCTATCTCTTTAGGAACCAGCGTGTCCAGTACGGCCTGCACGTCCGCCACCAGGCGGTCGTAGCCGACCAGGTTGGAGACGATGTGGCTCATGGGTCTTCCCATATCGCTCAAGATCAAGTTGATGATCCCGGTGGTGGTGGGGGTGAAGCGCAGGATGCATATTCTGTGATCCACAAAGATGGTGGCGATGCCCGTGCCGGCCAGTAGATTGTTCATGTCGTTGTTGGCCCGCGCCAGATCGGTCACCTTGGTTTGCAGCTCGGTGTTGACCGTGGCCAGTTCCTCGTTGATCGATTGCAGTTCCTCCTTGGAGCTCCCCAGTTCCTCGTTGGTGGATTGCAATTCTTCGTTCACCGACTGCATCTCCTCGCTGGAGGATTTGAGCTCTTCGTTGGAGGACTCCAGTTCCTCGTTGGCGGCCTGGAGGGATTCCTTATTGGCCCGTAGTTCATCCTTGAGCGCGGCGGTGCTGGCTTCGGCGTCCTCAGTAACGGGATCGTTTGCCCCTACGCCGGCTTTCCCGGCGGCGGCCGTCTGCGTTTGTTTGGGGTCAAAGGGCGGCGCTTCCTCCAGGATGACCAGGAACAGGGGCGCCTCAAGCGTTGTGGGATGGCCTATTGTCACCGGGCGGACGGTCAGGTTGACCGTGGTAAAGTCGCCGTTGGTTTTGACGCGCAAGCCCGGGCAGTGCACGATCTCTTTTATCACCCTGGCTTTGTGTAAGGCCGTGGTCATTTCGAGCCGCAACCCTTCACGGGCCATTTTTAGGATGTTACTGGTTCCGGCTTCGCCCGAAGCCGGTTCCAGGTACATCCCGGTGCGGCCGTGGAGGTAGAGAATATTGCCCTGGCTGTTGACGAGCGCGCCGGCTGGGACCACCTGCTGCAAAAGTGCCTGTTCGGTCAGCTCGCGTAACGGCGTTTTTCCGGGGCCGGCCGTCTTTCCGACGGCCCGCGGGAGCGCCACATCTATCACCGTCATGGGTGGAAGAAACCGGCCCAGGGCCGCGCGCTGCAGCACACCGTGAATATCATCATTGCGCTGATACAGCTTCAACTTACGGTCCAGCGTGGCAAAAAGATCGCCAAATTCGCCTACGGTCTCCGAAGTGCCCAAGAAAAGCATGCCGCCCGGATTCAGGGCGTAGTGGAATAGGGGGATGAGCTTCTTCTGCAAGTCGCCGTCCATATAGATCAGGAGGTTACGGCAACTGATCAGGTCGAGCTTGGTGAAGGGCGGGTCTTTGATCACATTCTGCTCGGAAATGACCAGCATGTTACGGATGCCTTTGTGGATGCTGTAGGCGCTGCCGTCGGGCTCGACCGTGAAAAAGCGCGCCAGTCGCTCCGATGAGATGTCGGCGACGATGCTGGCCGGATAGAGGCCGGCCCTGGCCGCGGCAATTGCCTGGCTGTCAATGTCGGTGGCGAAAACCTGCACCTTGAAACTCTTTTTCAGCACTTCCAGGCGCTCCTGCAGGAGAATAGCGATGGAGTAGGCTTCTTCGCCGCTGGAGCAGCCTGGCGACCAGACACGTATCACGCCGCCCGCGGGCTTGCCGGCAAAGAGCTTGGGGATGATCTGTTCCTCAAGCGCCTTGAAGGCTGCCGGGTCGCGGAAAAAATTGGTCACGCCGATCAGCAGGTCGCGAAAGAGCGCCTCCACCTCGCCCGGCGTCTGCTGCAGATACTTGACATATCCGTCTATCGTTTCGATCTGCTGGACGGCCAGGCGCCGCTCGATGCGGCGGTGGATGGTGCTTGACTTGTACTGTGAAAAGTCGTGGCCGGTCTGGGCGCGCAGCAGAATAAAGATCTTTTTCAGCGCGTTCTCAACCTTGGGCGCCTGGACGGAAGCGGGCCGGAGGGGCTTGCCGAAGGTATGGGCCAAATAGGCGATGATCTTGGCGGCCATCTCGGCCGGCGGCAGTTCGTAGTCCACCAGGCCGGTGGCGATGGCGCTGCGCGGCATACCGTCGTACTCGGTGGAATCTGGGTTTTGGGCCATGACCATGCCGCCCTCGCCCTTGATGGCGCGCACACCCAGGGTGCCGTCGCTGCCGGTGCCCGAGAGCACGACGCAGATGGCCAGTTCGTGCTGGTCCTGGGCCAGGGAGCGGAAGAAGAAGTCGATGGGCAGGCGATGGCCGCGTGGGGCGGAGGGTTCCAGCAGTTGCAGCGTGCCGTTCAGAAAGGCCATGTCGCGATTGGGCGGGATGATGTAGACACAGTTGGGATGTACCGCCATCCCGTCCTCAACCTCGAAGACCTGCATATGGGTGTAGCGCCGGATGAGCTCGGTGAGGATGCTTTTGTGATCGGGGGCCAGGTGCTGCACAAGGACGAAAGCTATGCCCGGATCGGAGTTGGCGGGCATACCCGAAAAAAAGGCTTCGAACGCTGCCAACCCGCCGGCCGAGGCGCCAATGCCCACGATGGGAAAGCCCGTTCCGGGATGTCTCTCCTTATCGACAGCTTTGCCTGAATCTTTTTTTGCCGCTGCTGCATTCGCAGTACTCGGTTTCTTTTTTTCAGACAGGGATTTTTTGTCATTCTTGCTTGTTTTCATCTTTTTTATCTTTCCTTCATTTTTCTTTGCTTTCATATTTTTATTCCTTTCCCGCTTAACATAAGTTATTCTAAAAACAATTTCTTTTCCGCTATTCTCAGCCGGCAGCTGAGGAGCGCGCAAAGTGCAAATGAAAATCTGCCCTGATTTTTTCTTCAGCCCGCTTACGCAGGTCGGCCGTGTCATCGTTACGTTTATCTTTTTTTTCCATCGTGCACCTCCAGCATTTCCCGGTGTGGTTCCTATACTTTTCGCCGCCACGGATGATGGTCAGCATCATTGCGAACCATTATTCGCCGCGGCAAATTCGACGATACAGCGGGTCCCTGCCGCGCCGCCTTCTATTCTGAAACTGCCATTGATCTGACCTGAAAGAGACCGCACCAGGTTGAGCCCCATCCCAGCGCTTCCTGAAAAATCAAAGCCCGCGGGCAATCCGATGCCGTCGTCCCTGACTTCAAGGCGGTTGCCGGCAGCGGTCTTTTTGAGCGCTACGGTAATGGTTCCGTGTCTGCCGTTGGGGAAGGCGTATTTGCCGGCGTTCGTCATCAGTTCAGTGAGAATAAGCCCGAGCGGAGCGGCTTCTTTCACCGGCACGGTGATGCTCTCCATTTCGGTGTTGAGGGTAATGTTGCCCAACAACCCGACCAGCGGGGCGGCGATCCGGGCGCAGTACTCGTCAAGCCGCACGAGGTTGAATGAACCGGCGGAATAGAGCAGGGAATACAGCTCGGATACGGACCTGACTCGTAAACCCAAGTTATCGAGGGCGGCTTTTGTCTCGGGGGAAACGCCGGCGCTTGTAGCGAGGCTAATCATGCCGAATATCATTGCGAAGCTGTTTTTCGCGCGGTGCTGAAGCTCACCGAGCAGGTTCCGATTTTCCTTAAACGCGGTTTGCAACGCCTCGAGCGCAGCCTCCCTTTGGGACTCCGCTTGCTTGCGCTCAATGTATGAACTCAACTGATTGGCAATAATTTCCAGAAGGCTGACTCCGTTCTGGTCATAGGCGTCCGCCTTGTCATAACTTTGCACCACGATCGCCCCCAACACTTTTTCGTTGATCAACAGCGGCACGCCCAGCCAGGCCTCGGCATTCGAGCCAATCTGTTCGGTCGCGCCCGCTTCGTCCAATTGCTGGATCTCCTCCCGGCGCAACAGCACGGAGCGTTTTTGTTTGATCACCAGCCCGGTCAGCGATTTTTTGGCTGGCCATTGCGGGATGGCGTCTTTTTCGTCTTTTTCGAAAGGAGCGGAAAGCATACCGCTTGCCTCATCGTATAGGGCGAGCAGAAAATTGGTCGTATCGAGCAGCGAACTCAATTCGTTTCTGACCGTTTCCAGAAAATCGGATAGGGTTTCGGCCTTAATCATGGCGTCGGCGATATTATACTGGATATGCTGGATTTTTTCCGCCCGCTCGCGCTCGGTGATGTCGTGCCCCAGGCCGCGCACGACGGCAACGGTCACGCCCTTGGTGCGCAGGGTGTTGTAATATTCCAAGTAACGGGGCTTGCCGCTGGCGGTTCGTATCCGCATGGTGCCACGCGCCCAACCCGTGGCCTGAATCTCAGTCATATACACCTTGAAAAGGTGGCGTACTTCCGGCACGAGCAGGTCGGCCATGTTCATGCTGAGTAAATCCTTAAGGGGATACCCGGTGAGCCGGACCGCCACCTCATTTACCGAAAGCAGTTTTCCTTCGAGATCGTGAGTGTAAATCAAATCCTGGCTGTTTTCAACCAGATCGCGGTAAAGGTCCTCGCTCTCTCGTAGCGTTTTGAGCGCAACCTCCCTTTGGGACTCCACCAGCTTGCGCTCGCTGATGTCGGTGATCGTGCCCACATAGCCGACGATTTCGTTTTCAGAATTCATTTCCGGAGATGCCTGACCCATCACCCAGGCGATTGTTCCATCCGGGCGCAGGAAACGATAATCGGCAAAAGATGGTTTTTGCAGGCTGATCGTCTCTTGCCAACCCTTGCTCAGGCTTTCCCTGTCATCCGGATTTACCGCGCCCAGCCAACCGGCACCCATTGCTTTTACCTCGGACAAACCGGATATCTGGCACCACATGGGATTCACATAAGTGGTGGCGCCATTTTTATCGGTACGGAAGATCCCGACCGGAGCGATTTTGGCGAGGTTTTGATACCTTCCTTCGCTTTCCCGCAGCTGCTGCTTCGTCCTTTCACGCTTCAGGTGATCGGCCAGCAACTTGCCAAGAAAGGCGGTCACGATCGGATAGATCAGCAAAACCGGCAGGACAATGTTCGCAAGCACTTGCCACCTGGTTGCACTGGGTAGAATTAAAGTACAGACCAGTATGCCCAGGTGGATGATCAATCCGAACAGGTAGAGTTCGCGCCAGGTGATATCCGCCAAAAAAGACCGGCGCCAATACCGCCAACCTAAGCCGATCGCTCCCGAAATGAAGATCACCGCGATGCCCATGCCGATGGCCGCTCCGCCCATGAAGCCCCGGTAGACGGCAGTAATCGCCATGGCCACAACGGTTGGAACGGTCCCGAAAAAAAGCCCGGAAACACCGAGCAGGATCGAACGGGTATCAAAAATGATTCCCGGTTCCATTTTCCAGGAAGCGAGCATGACGATCACGCCCATGGTCCCGATGACGACTCCGACCGGCACTTGCCGCAGCAATGTCCTTCTGCTCCGCCAATTGACGGCGACCAGGTCATAGATGAGCGCCAGGGTCAGCAGGAGCGAGGCGTTGAAAACCAATTGCAGAAAAAATGCCTTGTTCATACTCTCACGCTCAAGCCTTTTCCGGTCATTTTCATTTCGCTCCCGCTCGTTATCGTCCCCAAACCAATAGTGGCCATGAGAGTATAAAGTAGCATAGACAATATTCGAATGTCAATTCTTTTGGAAAGAGAGGGGGCTGTTAAAATAATTTGGCAAGGATGCAAAAATCGCTTATAATACATCCATGGCCGTGGAATACAAAAAACTGGTGCTGAAAGCCAACGAGGAAAAACGCATCCTGGGCGGTGAATTCTGGGTGTACGACAACGAAATCGCCGGCAGCTTGAAACCATTCCAGGGCGGGGAACTCTGCCGGCTCTATTCGGCAGCTGACATGTACGTCGCCACCGGCTATGTCAATCCCGCCTCCACCATCACCTTCAGGGTCCTGAGCCGCGACGCCGACGAAATCATCGACCGGGCTTTTTTACTGAAAAGAATTCAGGAAGCTGACAGTCAGCGCCGGGCTCTGCGCCCGGAAAACAACTACTACCGGATGGTTTACGGCGAAGCCGATTTCCTGCCCGGGCTGGTCATCGACCGCTTCGACGATTATTTCATCGTCCAGATCACGACCGCCGGCATGGAAAATTTCAAGGATGACATCATGGCCATTGTCAGCGCAATGTATCCCCAGGCGGTGCTGATCGAAAAATCACTGACTACGGCAAGGGAAAAAGAGAAACTGCCTTCCTTCAACCGCGTAGTCACCGCTGACCGCTCAGCTGAAAAAACCATCATTGTCAATGAATTGAAATTCAAGATCGATTTTTTAAAAAGCCAGAAAACCGGATTTTTCCTTGACCAGCGCGACAACTACCTGCTGCTCAAAGGCATTGCCGCCGGCCGCGAAGTCCTGGATGCCTTTGCCTATGCCGGGGCTTGGGGCCTGCACGCCCGCCATTTCGGCGCCAAACATGTCGAATTTCTTGAAATTTCAGGCGAATACATGAAACAGGCCCAAGAAAACGTCGCGCTTAACGGCTTTGCCGCAGAGGATTTCTCTTTCATCCAGGATGACGCCATCAAAATGCTCAAGGAAATGAGCAAGGCCGGTGTCAACAAGGACATCGTCATCCTCGATCCGCCGGCTTTTGTCAAAGCCAGGAACAAAGTGCAGGAAGCCAAACGCGGTTACAAGGAGATCAACCTGCGGGCGTTGAAGATGATCCGGCCGCGTGGATACCTGATCAGTTGTTCCTGCTCGCACTTCCTGAGCAAGGACGATTTCATTGCCGTTATCCAGGACGCCGCCCAGGACGCCGGCCGCCGGATCAAGCTGATCGAATTTAAAATCCAGCCTTACGATCACGCGGTATTATTACCCCTGTTTCAGTCGGATTACCTCAAATGCGCCCTGTTCTATGTGTATTAAAATGAAAGGCTTCAAATGTACGGACAGGTTTCAAACCTGTCCCTACTTAAAAAAAATAAATACCCCATGACCTTGTCAGGAAAAACCCAGATAAATCGGCATACTTTCGGGCCCGTGCCTTCCCGGCGCTTGGGCATCTCCTTGGGGCTGGACATCATCCCTTTTAAAACCTGCAGCCTGGATTGCCTGTACTGCGAGTGCGGGCCCACCAACCACTTGACCATTGAACGGCAAAGTTTCTTCCCGCCGCGACAGGTGATCGATGAGCTGCGATCCATATTGCCCACCATCCCGCACCTGGATTACATCACCTTTTCCGGTTCCGGTGAACCCACACTCAATGCCGATTTGGGTTGGCTGATCAAGGAAATAAAAAAACTCAGCACTGTCCCGGTAGCCGTACTGACCAACGGTACGTTGTTTTACCTGGACGATGTGCGCGACGATGTAAGGTTGGCCGATGTTATCCTGCCTTCACTCGACGCGGCCACGGCGGCCGCCTTTGCCAGCATCAACCAGCCCCATGCCGGCCTGGAACTGGAGCGGATCATAAACGGGTTGGCCAACTTGCGCGATGAATTCCCGGGAAAAATCTGGCTGGAAATTTTCATCGTCAAGGGTGTCAACGACCAGGAAAAAGAAATCGGCGCCCTGCACGAAGCCATGCTGCGCATCAAGCCCGACAAGATTCAATTGAACACCCTGGACCGCCCTCCGGCTTATGCCGGCATAGAATCGGCCGATTTTGCCGCCCTGGAAAAGATCCGCGACCAATGGTCCGATTTGCCGGTGGAAATCATCAAGCGCACCAAGCGCCGCAAAGAAATCCTGGCTTTCAGCCGCAACCTGGAAAACAGCCTGTTAAATACCGTCCGCCGCCGGCCGCTGACCCTTGCCGATCTGGTAGCCATGACAGGCAAGGACGAAAACGAACTGCGCCAGTACCTCGATGTTTTGGAAAAGGAAAGGAAAATCAAACCAGTAATCGTTGGCCAACAGATTTTTTATAAGTCTGTATGAAAGGGAACGGTCGAAAAATTTAATTTAATTTTTCTTTAATCTCGCCGTCGTTCATGATGATGAATTTGTTTTCAAACATATCCAGCAGTTTGTATTTCAGGTTCAGCAGTTCGCTGTCGCGGATCGCCTCCCGGGCCACGGGCTTTTCGTCCAGATACCATTCCTCCTGGAATCCACGATCGCCGGGCATATAGATGTATTTTTTGTTGTTCAACTGAATGCCCCGGTATTTGCTCTGGATGACAACGTCTTGAAATTCCTTTTTCAAAATAATTTCGCCGCTCTTAGGCTCCAGTTCGATGACCTTCATAATGCCCGGATAGGCCATGCGCACCCGGTTTTTAATGTAAGGGGTTTCCGGGGTGTACCATAGTTCGGTCTCCATGTAAGCCGGGTAGCCGGCGAATTCCGCGCCGCGCATGACCGGCAGCAGGGAATGCCCCTTGAATGCCACCGGCGGCTTGATCTTGACCATGTCCAGCAGCGTGGGCGCTATGTCAATGTCGCGCACCGTGGGCGTAATGCGCCGGCCGGCGAAGGATTCGAAGGGCGACCAGACGCCGAAAGTCATGTTGTTGGAGTATGGGCCGCGCAGGTGGTCGCCGTGCCCGATGCCGTAGCCGTTCTCGTACAGGCTTTCACCGTGATCGGACAGGATCACTATGATGGTGCTGCGGTCCAAGCCCGATTTTTTTAAATAGGACTGCATGTCGGCAAGACTGTCGTCGAACAGGCGCACCCCGCCGTCATAGAAGGCCCGGATCTGGCGGCGGTCGGCTTCGGGAATATCACTACGGGAAAAATCCTTCATCGCCGTATCAAACTTGCAGTATTTGTGAGGTCCGCGATAATGCGCATCGCTGTACAATTTATAGTACGGATACTTGGCGATATAAGGGAAATGGCAGTTGGAGCTGAAATAAAGCAGGAAAAAAGGTTTGCGCTCCGCGGCGGAATCCCGGATGAAACACTTGGAGTCGGTGTTAAGGTAATACGGATCCAGATACATGGGCATGCCTGTCATTTCCGGAAAAAAATAGCGGCCGGCTGGATGGATCAGGAAGCCCAGCAGCAGATAGTGGATCTCCAGGCAGCGTTGGCGGATGATGCTCTTGATGGTCAGGTGCGGGACATGCACATCCGAAAAACCGTAATCCGCCCGCGTGAAGATATCGCCAGCGAAATCACTAATGACGCCGGTGCGGTAGCCTTGCTGGCGCAGGATCTTGGTCAGGGTGAGCCAGTTGCGGTTGCGCTCCTCAGGGCGGGGATACATGTTGCGGATGCCGTGCTCAGGCGGATAAGTGGAAGTGAGAATGGAAGTGAATGAGGAAAAGGTACGGGCCAGTGAGGAAGTGGCCCCGGTGAAATTGGCTCCGGCGGCGAACAGCCGGTCAATGGCCGGGGTCGGCCGGTTGTAGCCATTGTAAGAGATATTGCCGGGGCGCAGGGAGTCGGTGCCGAAAACAAGGATATTGGGTTGCTGCAGCTGGTTTTTCGCGGCTGTCAGCACCGGGAAACGGATAACCAGCAGGGAACCGAGAACGATGACCAAGCCGCCGGCCCACAGCCGCTTTTTCCTCCAGGCGAGAAAAAGAATTCCGGCCGCCAGCAACGCGAACGGGAAATAGAGCGGCATAAAATCGGTGATCAGCAGCTGCAGCCCTTGCCGCAGCCCGCCTTTGTTGTACAATTGTTCCATGAAAAGCTGCGGGTGCAGCTTGACAGCGAAACACCAGAACGGCATCCAGACGAATAATTCAAAAGCAACAATGCCCCACCATTTCTGCACCTTCAACAGGGCGGCGCAGGCGGCTACGATCAGAGAAATGAAAATATAGACCGCCAGAATTTTCAGGTTGTACAAGATGATAAAAACCGCATAATTGTCGCGCACCATCTTTTCCACTTGCGCATCCCGCACCCCCATGTAGGAAAAATTGAAAAACAGGAGGAAGGAGATGATAAAAAGCAGAATGGACCAAACCAATCCCGTCCAAATGTATTTTGAAAATTTCTTCATGGGTTTTAAGGCCCATCATAGCCAAAACCAGTGCCACTGTCAATAATAAAAACGGCCGCGTTGACTTGGCAGCGGAAAAGTAATACAATCGCGTCATGGTTAACAAAATGCACGCCACCACCGTACTGTGCGTCCGCCACCAGGGCAAGCTGGTTATGGGCGCCGACGGCCAGGTAACATTCCAGACCACGGTTTTAAAGCACAAGGCAAAAAAAATACGCCGCCTGTACAACGAAAAAATCCTGGCTGGATTCGCCGGGGCCACCTCCGATGCTTTTGCGCTCTTTCAGCGCTTCGAGGCCAAACTGGAGGAATACAACGGTAACATTTCGCGCGCCGCCGTCGAACTTTCCAAGGACTGGCGCACCGACAAAATCCTGCGCCGCCTGGAAGCCATGCTCATCGTGGCCAACGAGGAGAAAATGTACATTTTGTCGGGAACCGGCGACATCATCGAACCCGATGAAAACGTATTGGCCATCGGTTCGGGCGGACCTTACGCCATGGCCGCGGCCCTGGCCCTGAGCCGCGACACACAGCTCGACGCCCGCGTTATCGTCGAAAAATCAATGGCCATCGCCGCCGAGATCTGTATTTACACCAACACGAATTTCTGCATAGAGGAACTGTAAATGACCGAAGGCATTATTAACAAGGGCGATGAACTGACCCCCAAGGAAATCGTTAAAGAGCTTGACAAGTATATCATCGGCCAGAAAAATGCTAAAAAATCGGTGAGTATCGCTTTGCGCAACCGCTTCCGCCGCCAGAAACTGCCCGCGGATATCGCCGAAGACATCATTCCCAAAAACATCCTGATGATCGGTCCTACCGGCGTCGGCAAAACCGAGATCGCCCGCCGGCTGGCCAAACTGACCAGATCTCCATTTCTGAAAGTCGAAGCATCCAAGTTCACCGAAGTCGGCTACGTGGGCCGCGACGTGGAATCGATCATTCGCGACCTGGTGCGCATCGGCGTCGATCTGGTCAAAGCCGAAAAGATGATCGAAAACAATGAAAAAGCCAAGCACAACACCGAGGAAAAAATATTATCTATCCTGCTGCCGCCGCCGAAAAATAGCAAAGAAACGGTTGATGAAACCGTGAGCGAACCTGACAGTTTTCAGGAGAGCAAGGAAAAACTGCGCAAGCTGCTGCGCCTGGGAAAGCTTAATGACCGCGTCATTGAAGTGGAGATCAAGTCCAACTCCTTCACTCCTTTTGAGATTTTTTCCGCCTCCGGGGTCGAGGAGATCGGCATCCAGATCAGTGAAATGATGCCCAACCTGATGGGAGCAAAAGGCCCTAAAAAGCGCAAGATGACGCTTGGAGAAGCTTTCGATTACATGCTGATGGAAGAGCAGAACCGGCTGCTGGACATGGAACAGGTCGCCAAAATCGCCATCGCCCGCACCGAGCAGATGGGCATTGTTTTTCTGGATGAAATAGATAAAATCGCCGGCCGCGAGAGCGGCGGCCACGGCCCAATGGTTTCCCGGGAAGGGGTGCAGCGCGATCTGCTGCCGGTCATCGAAGGCACCACGGTCAACACCAAGTACGGCATGGTCAAAACCGACCATATTCTCTTCATCGGCGCCGGTGCTTTTCACGTGGCCAAGCCTGCAGATATGATCCCAGAACTGCAGGGGCGCTTCCCAATCCGGGTCGAACTCGACTCGCTCAGCAAACCCGATTTCATCCGCATCCTCACCGAACCCAAAAACGCCCTGGTCAAACAATATCAGAACCTGTTGAGCACCGAAGGGCTGGACATCCAATTTAGCGCAGACGCCATCGATGAAATCGCCACCATGGCTGTGGAAATCAACACTTCGTCGGAAAATATCGGCGCCCGCCGCCTGCACACCATCATGGAAAAGGTTATGGAAGACATTTCCTACGAGGCTTCCGACCTGGAACACGGCCAGGTGAAAATCGACCGCGAGTATGTCATAAAAAAAGTCAAGGATATCATCAAGGATAGCGATTTAAGTAAGTACATCCTTTAAAACGCAATGAGAAAAAAAATATTTGCCATTTTCCTGTTGGCCATGGTGTTTTCCGGTTGCGGCAAGAAAGGGCCTCTGGTCCTGGAACCGGAGACTTTCCCCCCGGCGGTGGAAAATTTTCAAGTCAGGCAAATCGGCCGCCAGATCGAACTTGCCTGGAAATTTCCCGGCCAGCTGGCTGATAAAAAGGGACCTTTTGAAATAGCCTTGGTATCCAAAGTATATGTTTACCACGCCATCCTCAAACCCGAAGAAGCGCCGCCCACGGATGTTTTTATCAAAAATGCCAAATTGCTGGCCAAGCTCAAAGCCAGCGAAATCAAAGGCCTCGGCCAAAATTCATCTTCATACCGCTTTTCGTTTAAAAACAAGGAGCTGCAGGAAAAAATCCATGGTTTCACTTTGATATATTTTTATGGCCGGAAAAAATCAGTTTCCGGTCCGCTGCAGACATTGAAAACTCTGATCACTCCCCCGCCCGTTCAGGATCTGAAAGTATCCCGGCAAGGTAAAATCGTCATTCTAAATTGGAGCAAGCTTGCCGGCCAGGACAAAAAACAATCGGTAATGCCGATAACTGGATACCATATTTACCGGAGAATCAGTGGTGTCAACGGCGAGCGGGATTTCCGGCTTATCAGCTCCGCAACCGTAATCAATGAGTTTTTTCATGATCTTGATACCGGGACAGACGGTGAATACGAATATCAGGTTTCCGGGCGCCTGGGCGAACGAGTCGAAAGCGCGCCTTCCAACATGGTTAAAATCAAGGTCCAGGACACATTCCCTCCCGACATCCCCGGCAACCTGGTTATCTTCACCGCCAAGGATCAAATTTTTTTAACCTGGGAAACTGTGCCCGACGTCGACCTGGCGTTCTATCGGGTGTACCGCAAATTTTCCGAAATAGAGGATTTCAAGCTTCTGGCCGACGCAGTAACCGACAATTTTTTCCGGGACAAACAGGTGGCCCGCGGCAAATTGTACATATACGCGATTTCCGCCGTTGATAAAAAAGGCAATGAAAGCGAACTCAGCGGGTCGGTGCAACAACTTTTCGAATAAATTCCCTTATGGCCGGCGCAGAAAAAAAACTTCCCCAAACCCAGCAGAGCTGGATAAGAGCCTTAGATAATAAATTTTCTTTGCCAAAAGAGCAGAAAATTTATTATGAGGCTCTAAAAGCAAAAGTCGCCTTAATCGAATGCCCAGATTATGATGCAGAGCGGGTTTTTAGAGCCGTGCGCAAAGGCGTTGACCTGCTGGGCGGCATCGGCCGCTTCGTCTGTGCAACAGAAAAAATCCTCCTCAAACCTAATCTTCTGATTGGCGCCGCTCCCGAAAAAGCGGTAACCACCCACCCTTCCCTGTTAAAAGCCATGGCTCTGCTCTGCCGGCAAAACGGCGGCCGGGTGAGTTTCGGCGATTCTCCGGGCTGGGGCAGTCCGCAAAGCGTGGCTGCCAAGGCCGGATTAGAGGCAGTGGCCAAGGAGATTGGCCTGGAACAGGCAGATTTTCAAACTCCAGTCACGGTATCCTTCAATGAAGCCCTGATCGCCAAGCAACTGGTTTTGGCCAAGGGCGCTCTGGCGGCCGACGGTATCATCAGCCTGGCCAAGATGAAAACCCACGGTTTCATGCGCATTACCGGCGCCATCAAAAACCAATTCGGCTGCGTTCCCGGCCTGCGCAAAGGTGAATTCCACGTCAAGATGCCGACCGCGGAACATTTCGCGGCCATGCTGGTTGATATAAGCCGTTATCTAAGGCCGCGCCTGTACGTCATGGACGGCATCGTGGCCATGGAAGGGAATGGCCCGAGATCCGGCCAGACCCGCAAAATGAAAGTTTTGCTGTTTTCCAGTGATCCAGTCGCCCTGGACGCCGTCTTCTGCCGCTTGATCAATTTGTCTCCCGAATATGTTCCGACCATGAAACCGGCGGTTGAAAGCGGCCTGGGAACTTACCAAGACTCCCAAATTGAAATATGCGGAGATTCTATTTCCGACCTGGCCTGCCCTGATTTCAAAGTTGTCCGCCAGCCAGCCATGACCTTTGACCGCGCTTTTCCATATTATTTAAAAAACTGGATCGCCCCCCGTCCGTTTATCAATTATGAACGCTGCAACAACTGCGAAGTTTGCACCACGGTCTGTCCGTTGCATCCCAAGGCTATCCGCCGCACCAATGACCGCAAGGAAACGAAACCCAGCTATGATTACCAACTCTGCATCCGCTGTTATTGCTGCCAGGAAATGTGCCCATCGGGAGCAATAGCCATCAAGACGCCACTGCTGGGAAAAATCATCCACCACTGACCTAAAAATCAATTCTCAGGACAATCTTATTACCTAGAAAACGTTTCATCCACAACCTGGCTCAAGCACTATGCAGATTGACATATCTTAAAAAAGGGCTAAAATTTATCAGGTCTGGAGAAGACAAGACTGAAAACATTGAGAACATGAAATGAGCGCAAACAAAGAAAATCCGGGTGAGCAAAACAGACTGCATGTACTGGTCGTCGATGATGAAACGAATATTCGCAAAACCATTGCCATTTGTTTGGAGATCGAAGGCTGCCAGGTCCGTTCGGTCAGCAATTTTGACGATGCAGTTAACGAGATCAAGCAGGGTGTTTTCGATGTAGCATTTCTTGACCTGCGTTTGGGAACCAAAAACGGCCTGGAACTGATCCCTTATCTGCAATTTCACTCGCCGCGTGCCAAAATAGTCATCATTACGGCCTATGCGTCCATCGACTCGGCCATCGAAGCGATCCGCAAAGGAGCGACCGATTACATTCCCAAGCCATTCACGCCCGCCCAGATAAAAATGATCATCAACAAGATCAACGAAATCAATGACATGCAGAGACAAATTGAATATCTTAAATCGAGTTTGACATTGAGCGTGCCGGAAATCGATTTTTCCACAAAAAGCGCCGCCATGCAAAAAGTCATGTCTATCGCCGGAGAGGCAGCCGCATCAAGCGCCAATATTCTGCTCAAAGGAGAAAGCGGCACCGGAAAAACCATTTTGGCCAAAGCCATTCATGACTGGAGCCCAAGATCGGGCAAACCCTTTTTAAGCGTCTCCTGCCCTTCCCTGTCTGCCGAGCTTCTGGAAAGCGAACTTTTCGGTCACGCCAAGGGTTCATTTACCGGCGCTCTCAAGGACTACCCCGGACGGATCTCGTTGGCCCAAGAAGGCACGCTGTTTCTGGATGAAATCGGCGATCTGCCTTTGTCGATCCAGCCCAAACTCCTGCGCTTCATCCAGGAAAAAAAATATGAAAGGCTCGGCGAAAATATCACCAGAAATGCCGACGTACGGCTCATTGCCGCATCGAATATCGACTTGGGAAAAGCCGTTGCCGAGGGAAGATTCAGGGAAGATCTTTACTACCGTCTGAATGTCGTGGAAATCGAAGTTCCGCCCCTTCGGGAAAGGAAGGAAGATATTGTAACCATCGCCGACAATATGCTGCTTTTCTTTGGGCGCAGCAATCACCGGACCTACAAGGGATTCAGTGCGGAGGCTTTGGCAACACTCAAAAAATATTCCTGGCCGGGGAATCTTCGCGAACTGCGCAACACCATAGAACGCATCACTATTTTCTGCAAAACTGAAGTCGTCGGCAATGAATGCCTTCCCGAAAAAATCAGCGAGAGCGAGGAAATTCCACGCCTGGGAGACGCGGTCCATCTTGCCAGGATCGAGGAAATTCATATCCGCCGGATATTGGCCGAGGGGGCCTCTTTGCAGCAGGCTGCGGAAACTCTCGGCATTGACGCGGCTACGCTGTGGCGCAAAAGAAAAAAATACGGTATTTGATCATTTTCCTTTTTAACAAACCTGGCCTTGCAAAATGCAATCTCAAAATGAACTTTATTTGCAGAATTCAATTCAGATAATAGAATTAAACCTAAAAACTCCAGCCTGAAGCATTTCACACTTTGGCAAGATTCATGCTTATAATTTCATGAGTCGACTATGAAATTCACTTTAAGACAAAAAATATTCGTCGTATTCGCCATTCTGCTGTTAATCGCGGCCTTGATCTCCCTGCAAAGCATCCGGCATTTCAATCAACTGGGAAGATCCATCGATGTGATACTAAAGGAAAATTATCGCAGCGTCATCGCCTGCCAGCAGATGAAGGACGCCCTGGAAAGAATGGACAGCGGACTGCTCTTCATTCTCTCGGGCTTCGTGAAAGAAGGAATCAAGCAAATCGAAATCAACCGGGAGCACTTCAAAGAGGCCTTGCAAATGGAATTGAACAACCTGACCCTGCCTGAAGAATCCACCCAAGCATATGAATTGAAATCGCTGTTTGGCCTTTATGGAAAAGGTCTCGAAGAGTTCATGAAATCCCGGACGCAGACACTAAAGCAAATCTATTTTGAAAATCTCTTTCCAATGTTCAAGAATATCAAAAACAAGGCTGAGTCCATTCTGCAGATGAACCAGGAGAACATGAATACGGCCAATAATTGGGCCAGGCTCAAGGCCGCCCAGGCCCGCCGCGACATGTATTTTTTCCTAAGCCTTTCAACCATTATCGCATTGCTTTTCATGCTTTTCAGCAACCACTGGATTTTGAAGCCCATCCAGCGCCTCATCGCTTTCACGCAGGAGATCCGCAAAGGGAATTTGAACCTGGTGATCAAGGTGGACACCCGCGACGAGATCGGCCAACTTTCCGAAGCCTTTAACGCCATGGTGGCCAGCCTGCGGCTTTTCCGCCGCTCCGATCAGGCGAAGTTTTTAAGGATCCAGCGCTCCACGCAAGAGGCGTTCAAGAACCTGCCGGCAACCATCGCCATCGTCGATGCGGATGGAATGATCGAGATCGCCACCGCATCGGCGCGCAGCAATTTCGGGCTGGTTCCCAACACATCGATTGAGCAGGCACCTTATCCCTGGCTGGCAGAAATCCAGCGAACCGTCATGAAAAATCCGGCTCAACCCGGCTGTGAAAAAAAACATGAAATCATCCAACAATTCAGCGCTAACCAGGAAAGGTTCTTTAAACCGCGCGTGATTCCCATTTTCAATGATGAAAAAGAATTCAGCGGTTCGATCATCATCATGGAGGATGTTACCTTGCTGATGCAAAACGATGAGATCAAGAAAGATCTGTTTTCAACGATTTCGCACCAATTGAAAACACCTTTGACTTCGATCCGCATGGCGCTCCATCTGCTGCTGGAAGAAAACGTCGGCAGCCTAAATGAAAAGCAGGCCGATCTGCTGGTTTCCGCGCGCGATGAAAGCGAAAGACTGAACGGCATCATCGAAGATCTCCTAGATATCAGGCGCCTGGAATCGGGAAACGTCAAGTTGAGTCTAGCCGCGGTTTCACCTTACAATTTGGTGGAGGAAGCGACCACTCCGTTTTTCCGTCAAGCCCAGGACAGGGGGATCCGTCTTGAAATCGATCTGCCCGCTGATCTGCCCGATGTCTGCGCCGATCGGTCCCGTATTTTGTATGTATTTGCCAACCTCCTTTCCAATGCCATCAAGTATTCCCCTGTTGGCAGCGTGGTGCGGCTGGCGGCAAAAAAGGAAGGTGGAAAAATCCTGTTTTCAGTAGCGGACAATGGCCTAGGCATTCCCAAGAAATACCAAAAACGGATCTTTGAGAAATTTTTCAGGGTGCCCGGGCAGAATGCGGAAGGCGGAGTCGGATTGGGCTTGAGCATCGCCAAAGAGATCATAACCGCGCATCACGGCCAGATCACCTTCAACAGCGCCGAAGGCCAAGGCACCACTTTCTTTTTCAGCCTGGACCAGCAAGACAGTTTGCCAAAGGGAGGTTCATGATGCAGGATGTGTTTTATATCATTTTGATGGTGGGATTCTTATTTTTATGTTTGCGCTTGGGGAAATTCCTGGAGGAGGTTTCGAAATGATGCAAATCATCACCGGCTTTGTCGCGTTGGCATTGATCATCTACCTGTTCGTCTCCATATTCAAACCGGAGAAATTTTAAAAAGGAAAACAATGGAAATCTGGAGCTGGATACAATTGTCTTTATTCGTCGGTCTACTCCTTTTGCTGACACGTCCCTGCGGCGCTTATCTGTACAGAGTCCTGGAAACAAAAGAAAAAACGATTTTCTCGCCCGTCCTGGGCGGATGCGAAAAATTGCTGTTCAAAGCCCTGGGCGGGGAAGCTGAAAAAGAACAAAACTGGAAGCAGTACGGGATAGCGCTCGCCTTTTTCAGCCTGGCCGGCATGCTCCTGACTTATCTCGTCCTGCGCCTGCAGCATATCCTGCCCTTGAATCCCCAGCATTTTGCCGCAGTGGAACCATCCCTGGCCTTCAACACCGCGGCAAGCTTCGCCACCAACACCAACTGGCAGAGTTATGCCGGAGAAAGTACGATGTCCCATTTCTCGCAAATGGTGGGGCTGACTTTCCAGAATTTCGTTTCGGCCGCCGCCGGCATCGCCGTGGCCGCCGCCCTGGTGCGGGGGATCGCCAGGAAAAGCGCCCGCACGATCGGTAATTTTTGGGCCGACCTGATACGCGTCACCCTGCACGTTCTTTTGCCCCTGTCGATCATAGTGGCTCTTTTTTTCATCTCCCAGGGAGCCATCCAGAATTTCAAGGCGGATGTAAAAGTTTCCAACCTTGAAAAATCCGCCGGCCAGGAGCAGGTACAATTCATTCCCCAGGGACCCGTGGCCTCGCAAGAGGCGATCAAGATGCTGGGCACCAACGGCGGCGGTTTTTTCAATGCCAATTCGGCTCACCCTTATGAAAATCCAACCCCCCTGACCAACTTTGTCCAGATGCTGGCCATTTTCCTGATCCCCTGCGGCCTGACCCGCTACCTGGGCTTGATGGTCGGCAACAAGAAGCACGGCTGGGCGGTTTGGAGCGCCATGGCCCTTCTTTTTCTGGCCAGCCTGCTGGTCTGCTGGCAGGCCGAAAGCAAAGGCAATTCCCGCTATCAGGTCCTGTCTCAGTCCAGCGGCGGCAACATGGAGGGCAAGGAGATACGCTTCGGGATCTTCAATTCAGCCCTGTTCGCAACGGTCACGACCGACGCTTCCTGCGGCGCCGTCAATGCCATGCATGACTCCTTCACCCCGCTGGGTGGGCTTATGCCCATGCTCAACATGCAGCTCGGAGAAGTGGTGTTCGGAGGAGTGGGATCGGGCCTTTACGGGATGCTGGTTTTTGTCATCCTGGCTGTATTCATTGCCGGATTGATGGTCGGCCGGACTCCGGAATATCTCGGCAAGAAAATCGAGTCTGCCGATGTCAAACTCTGTGTTTTTTATGTTCTGGTTTCCGCCATTCTGATTCTCGCTCCGGCCGCCTGGGCGGCAGTCAGCCGCTGGGGGTTGGCCAGCCTGGGCAACCATGGCCCGCACGGCTTGAGCGAGATACTGTACGCATTTTCTTCAGCCACAGGGAACAACGGCAGCGCTTTTGCGGGTTTGTCAGCCAACACCCCGGCTTACAACACCATTCTCGGCCTGGTCATGCTGGCCGGCCGTTTTTTGCTTATGGTCCCGGTCCTGGCCCTGGCCGGGAGCCTGGCCGCCAAGAAAGCGGTCCCGGCGGGCAGCGGCAGCTTTCCGGTGCACGGAGTGACTTTCATCGTACTTCTTGTCGGCACGATCCTTATCGTCGGCTTGCTGACATTTTTCCCCGCCCTTTCACTCGGACCGGTTGTCGAGCATTTCATCATGACCGGTTCCGGCAAACTGTTTTAGGAGGCCTCCCCAATGAGAACATTCGCGACTTCTATTTTTCAAAAAGACATCCTGAAGCAGGCCGTCATCGATTCAGTAAAAAAACTCGATCCCCGCTCGCTGGCCAAGAACCCGGTCATGTTCGTCACCGAATGCTGCGCCCTGCTCACCACGGCCGCCATATTCCAAAAAAGCAGCGGCGAACCGAAAGGATTCATCATTCAGATCTCGCTCTGGCTGTGGTTCACCGTTCTGTTCGCCAACTTCGCCGAGGCCGTGGCCGAAGGCCGCGGCAAGGCCCAGGCCGATTCCCTGCGCAAAACCAGGTCCCATACCACGGCCAATCGCTTGTCGGGCCAGGTGAGCGTGCGGGTGCCGGCTGAAGATTTGCGAAAAAATGACTTGGTGGCAATCAGCGCCGGCGAGATCGTTCCGGCCGATGGCGATGTGATCTCCGGCATCGCCACCGTCGACGAATCGGCGATCACCGGGGAATCGGCACCGGTCATCCGTGAATCCGGAGGCGACCGCAGCGCCGTGACCGGTGGCACCAAAGTGCTTTCCGACAAAATCATCGTCCGCGTCACGGCCAATCCCGGCGAAAGCTTCCTGGACCGCATGATCAGCCTGGTGGAAGGCGCGAACCGGCAAAAGACGCCGAACGAGATCGCCCTGACCATCCTGCTATCCGCGCTCAGCGTCATTTTTCTGGTGGCGATCTGCACCTTGAAATTTTTTGGGATCTACTCCGGGGCATGGTTCAGCATCACCGTATTGGTGTCGCTCCTGGTCTGTCTCCTGCCGACGACCATCGGTGGACTACTGAGCGCGATCGGCATTGCCGGCATCGACCGCCTGGTGCAAAAGAACGTCCTGGCCATGAGCGGCAAGGCGGTGGAAGCAGCGGGAGATATCGACGTGCTTTTGCTGGATAAGACCGGCACCATTACCCTGGGCGACCGGCAAGCAGTGCGCTTCGTCCCGGCGCCGGGGGTTACGATGGAAACTCTGGCGGACATCGCCCAGCTGGCTTCCTTGTCCGATGAAACTCCCGAAGGACGGAGTATCGTCATCCTGGCTAAGAAACACGGCTTGCGCGGCCGCTCGATCGCGGAGATCCCCAATGCCAAATTTATCTCTTTTTCGGCGCAGACCCGCATGAGCGGCATCGATATCGGCCAGCATCAATTTCGCAAGGGCGCGCCTGACGCCATCGCGGCATTCGCCGCCATCGAGTTCCCGCGGGAGATGAAGCTGGTCATCGAGGAGATCTCCAGGGAAGGAGGCACGGCGCTGGCCGTGGCAGAGAAGGAGGAGGCACTGGGCGTCATCAATCTCAAGGATATCGTCAAGGGGGGGCTCAGGGACCGCTTCAGCCGGCTGCGGGCCATGGGCATCAAAACCATCATGATCACCGGCGACAATCGGCTGACCGCGGCCACGATCGCCCGGGAAGCGGGCGTGGACGATTATCTGGCCGAAGCCCGGCCGGAAGACAAATTGGCGCTGATCCGCAAAGAGCAAAGAGAAGGTTACCTGGTGGCCATGACCGGTGACGGAACCAACGATGCCCCGGCGCTGGCACAGGCGGATGTGGGCGTAGCCATGAACACGGGCACCCAGGCTGCCAAAGAGGCCGGCAACATGATCGACCTGGATTCCAACCCAACCAAGCTAATTGAAATCATAGAGACCGGCAAGCAGATGCTAATGACGCGCGGCGCCCTGACCACCTTCAGTATCGCCAACGACATCGCGAAATATTTCGCGATCATCCCGGCCATGCTCATCGTCCTTTTCCCGGAAATCGCTCCGTTGAACATCATGAAGCTGGGATCGCCGCTCAGCGCCATTCTCAGCGCCGTGGTATTCAATGCCCTGATCATCATCATGCTCATTCCCCTGGCGCTCAAGGGCGTGAAATTCAAGCCCATGAAAGCCATGGCCCTGCTGCGCCGTAACCTTATGGTTTTCGGACTTGGCGGTTTGGCTATTCCTTTTATCGGCATAAAAATCATTGATATCATGGTCAATTTTTTCCATCTGACCTGAGGAGAAGAGAAAAATGAAAGCTATGGCGGGCGAATTAAAAAGAGCGGTATTGGCCGTCATCCTGCTGTCAATTTTGTTGTGCGTGATCTATCCACTGGCGATATGGGGCATCGGGCAATTGTTTTTTTCGGAAAAAGCCAACGGGTCCATGCTGGTGAGGGAAAAAGAAATCGTGGGCTCTATCCTGATCGGCCAGCCATTCACCTCGCCCGTTTATTTCCATTCCCGCCCCTCGGCCGTCGCCTACGCCGGTTCAGGAGCCAATTCGGGCGGCAGCAACCTGGGTCCCTTGTCAAATTCGCTCAAAGAACAGGTAACGACACGGATAAAAAATTACCGCCAGGAAAACGGATTGGCGGACGCTTACCCGATCCCGGCGGATGCGGTCAGCGCTTCTGCCAGCGGCCTGGACCCTCATATCAGCCCTGCCGATGCATACGCCCAGGCGGCCAGGGTCGCCAGAGCCCGGGGATTGAGCAAGGTCCTGGTCTTGCAAATGATCCAACGCTGCATGGAAGGAAGGCAGCTCGGGATTTTCGGGGAAAAAAGGATTAATGTACTTCTTTTAAACCTGACATTAGATAAGCAATAAAAATGCTATAATCATTTTGAACATGGACCAGGAAAAAGCGAATAAATTTTTGCGTATGATCAAGCGTTCCACCCAGGGACGCCTGAAGATCTATCTGGGCTATTGCGCCGGGATCGGCAAGACCTACCGCATGCTTCAAGAAGGGCACAAATTAAAAAATGAAGGGATCGACGTGGTGATCGGATTTGTGGAAACCCATGGCCGTGTCGATATCGGCAAGCTCCTGGAAGGGCTCGAGATCATCCCCAGGATAATCAGGGAATATAAGGGCATGAAAGTGGAAGAAATGGATGTGGATGCAATCCTGGCCAGAAAACCGGCCGTAGCCCTGGTCGATGAACTTGCCCATAATAACGTGCCCGAAAGCAGGAACATCAAACGTTACCAGGATGTTCAGGAAATCCTCGCCAGCGGCATTCATGTGATCACGACCTTGAACGTGCAACACTTGGAAAGCTTATATAATACAGTTGAAAAACTTGTCAGCGTCAAAGTGTGGGAAAGACTTCCCGATTCGGTGATCGGCGAAGCCGACCAGATCGTCAATGTCGATCTGACCCCAGAGGACCTTCGAAAAAGACTCGCAGAAGGCAAAATATATAAAGAAGACAAAATTCAGACCGCTTTGGAAAATTTTTTTACCCAAGCCAACCTGGAAAAACTCAGGGAATTAACGCTGCGGGAACTCGCCGCCCAGATCGATACGCGCCGCAAGGATTCTGAAAGCACTGAAAACACATCCATGCCCGATCAGATCATGGTATGCTTGAGTTCGCGTGGTCCGAACAGCGACTTTTTGCTTCGTTATGCCTCGCGCTTTGCCGGCCGCCTGAATAAGAACTGGTATGCGCTGTATGTCCAAACAACAGTGGAAGATCCCCTGCGTATCAATATTCAGACCCAGAACGCTCTGGCTCACACCTTGACGCTGGCCAAGCAGCTGGGAGCAATCGTTTTCACTTACAAGGGCGAGGACCTGGCCAGCACGATCATCCGCTTTGCCCGGGAATATCACATCGGGCACATTATTATCGGGACTCCCAGCCGTCTCTCATTCTGGCAAAGACTGCGGTTCAAGAAAACTCTTTCCGAAAGGTTGATCCTGGAAGCCAGCGGGATAAATATCGTCGTGGTGAATACCAATCAAAAGCACTCCACCCCGGAAGAATTCCAGCCGGAGATGATGTCCAAACCCGCCGCTAAAAAGATAGGCTTAAGCGACTTCCTTTCCGAAAATCATATTCTCATCTGGGAGAACCTGGCGTTGAAGGAGGAAGTATTACGGGACCTGGCCAGGACAGCCTGCAGTACGGATGAAGATTATCAGGAAATATACACCCGCTTGCTGCGTAGGGAAAAAGAAAGTTCGACATTTTTCAACGAAGGAGTTGCTTTCCCGCACCTGCGCTTGGAGGAGGATTCACTCCCCAGAATCGCCTTGGGCATTATCCCCCAGGGCATTGCCGATGTTGCCACTATCGAACCGATTCGCCTGGTCTTTCTTATCGTGACTTCACTGCGCCAGAGCGATATCCAGGCAAAACTGCTGGCCGCCGCCAGCAAGATCGCCAGCAACAAACGCCTGGTCGATATCCTGCTTGCGGCAAAAAATCCCGAAAAAGTAATCCAAGAAATAAACAAATGGGGAAATTAAAAAGCGAATCTGAACATGAGATATGGATGTTCCCGGTGCAATCGACTGAACAGCCGCTCAGAAAAATCATCCGCTGCTGATTTGAAAATCAATTTGCCGGACGGCCATGCCGTTTGCGCAGTTCTTCATCCACTACTTTGCGCATGGCGCGGATATGCTCCTGCGTTGTGCCGCAGCAGCCGCCGATCACAGCCACCCCCGCCCTGATCAGTTCCCTGCTCATTGCCGCCATGTATTCCGGGGTCTCGGGATAATGCACCTCGCCGGCCTTCAATTCTGGTACTCCGGCGTTAGCTTGAATAAGCAGCGGCAGCTTGGTGAATTTCCTGAATTCTTTGGCGATGGCGACCATCTGCAGACTGCCGTTGCCGCAGTTGGAGCCGATCAGGTCGGCCCCTGCCTTTTCTAGTTCCCGGCAGGCTTTCTCGATCGTAACGCCCATGATGGTGAAAAATCCCCGCGCCGTGGCTTCAAAGGTCATGGTGGCCATGACCGGGATGGACGGGGAAACGCTGCGCGCCGCCTGGATGGCAAGCTTGGCCTCGCTGATGTCGGACATGGTTTCGACGCAGATGATGTCAGCCCCGGCGTTGATTAAGGCCCGCATTTGCGTTTCAAAGCTTTCTGACATCTTTTCCGCTTCCGTATCCCCGTACGGCTGCAGGATCTTGCCGCACGGCCCGCAGGAGGCGGAAACGTAGGCCCGGTCCCCTACCACCCGCCGCACCGCCCGCACAGCTTTTTCATTGATGGCGGCCGCTTGGTCGGCCAGGCCGTAATTGGCCAGCTTCAGCGGCGAGGCGCCGAAAGTGTTGGTCTGGATGATCTCGGCGCCGGCCTCAAGGTAGCGGCTTGCGATCTCTTCCAGTATCTCAGGGTGGGAAAGGTTGAAGCTTTCCGGAGCCGCCCCTCTGGGCAGGCCGCGCGCCATGAGCAGAGAACCGATGGCCCCGTCGGCCAGCAGGACTTGGCCGCGGCCGATCCGGGACGTGATGGCTTCCATTTATTTAACTGCCGCAGCCAGTTTTTTTACGCCCGCGACCGCCTGGGCGCAATCGTAGCCGTAGGCGTCGACGCCGATCTCGGCAGCGTAGTTTTGCGAAACCGGGGCGCCGCCGATGATGGTTTTGATCCGACCGGAAAGGTTTTCCTTTTTCAGCAACTCCACGACTTCCTTCATCACCGGCATGGTGGTAGTCAGCAGCGCTGACATGCTGATGACCCGGGCGTCATGGCTTTTGGCCGCGGCTACGAATTTTTCGGCGGCCACGTCGTTGCCCAAATCGATTACCTCGAAGCCGGCCCCTTTCAGCATGATGCCGACCAGGTTCTTGCCGATATCGTGCAGATCGCCCTGCACCGATCCGATCACCACCCGGCCGCGGCTGGAAATGCCTTCGCGGAGAAGCAGCGGTTTCAGCACCTCCATGCCGGCATACATGGCTTTGGCCGCCAGCAGGACATCGGGAAGAAAAATATCGTGAACGCGGAATTTTTCGCCCACCGTATTCATACCAGCGATCAAGCCCTCATCCAGAATGGTTTTGGGAACGATTCCCTCCGCCAATGCCTGGCGCACTAAAGGCGGGACTCCGGCGTCGTCTCCAATTTCCAGGCATTGCGCGATCTGTTTTAAAATTTCCATGACATTCCTCCGTTTTTTATGCCGACCGCGCCATTCCTCTTTCCCGGCAGGTCGGACTTTTGCAATAGGCGCAAAATGGATACACTTCGGAAAATTGATGAATAGCGGCCGGCCCGGCCACCAGCACTCCGGAGATCGATTTCAAGGGGTTCATCAGGAAGCTGGCGTTCAGGCTGATGCCGATCTTCTCCGGGCGCAGGCGGGCGAACAGTTTTTCCTGGCCGCTGATGTGCCAGCCACAGTAGCCGGGGCTGTACAGGAATGCCCGTGGCAATGCGCCGTCTTTTTGCCCCGCAGCATGACGTTCAACCCACTCCTCGGCGACGCGCCCGGCCTGGTCGGCGGCCAGGGATGCCACGGCGTCCAATACCGACCCCAGGGCAAAATCATCACTTTGGAACAACCGCTTGATTTCCCCGCTGATCCGTGCCCCCAGTGTAAAAGCGAAAAGGTGCAAGCGGTCGGCTTGGGGAAATATCCCAGCCAGCGGGGTGGCCGGGGCGTTCCGCCCCTGGCCGGAATATACGTCGGCAAATTCTTTTGGACTGATGAGTTCGCTCGCGCCCTGCGGTTCACTGCAGGTTTGGAAAAGCTCCAGCGCCCGCTGCAGCAAAGCGGCTGAGCGCGGCGATGGCTGGTTGCCGTTTTTTAGACCCAAAGTGGCATACACATCCACTGCCTGTGGTTGCAGGCGCGAAACAGGAAAATCGATCATGCTTCAACGGAGCGGGCCGGGAGTTTTTCCATGCCCCAGCGCCGCCCTTCCTTTTCCATCAGCGTGCACAATTCCTTTTTTTTCTCGCCAGTTAGCCGGGAAGGAGTGTAAGCACCGACCAGCCGCTCAACTTCCTGGTGGGCACGCTGCCCCAGGGTCAGGCTCCCCTCTTCGCGCCAGCGGGATAGATTGGCCCGGTCAATGACCCGGCCCGGAGAATAATGCTCGCTGCGCAAATAGCGGCGGGTGTGTTTGGAAATCAACAGATGCTGTTCCCGCAGCAATTCCTCGAAAATGGGCTGGGCCGGAAAGTCTTCCCTTGGTTCGATGCCCTGCACCAGGCGCAGGGTCATGCCGCAGATTTCGTTATCCAGGACCAGTTTTTCCAGACTCTGGCAGCTTTCAAAATCAAGCATACCGGGGCCCGAAATGCTATTGATACCCGACAATGCGGCCAGCGTCGCCCCCATTGATGTCTCAAGGCCTGCCTGGGCATCGAGCAACTTAGCGTCGCTTAAGGCGATGTAGGCCTGGGTGGGCAAGCCCAGGTATTTACCGATTTCATTATAGGCGCAGTCCACCATTTGGGTTTCCACCGCGCCCATGGGTGTAGTTTCATAGCGTACATCAAACACAGCCGGAGAACCACCGTATAAAACCGGGGTGCCGGGACGCCCCAATTGGCTGATGACGATACCACTGAGCGTTTCGGCAGTATGCTGCACCAGGGTGCCCACCAGGGTCACCGGGGCCATAAAACCGGACAGCGGCATGGAGATGAATTCCACCGGGATACCGTAATGGGCGCAATCCAAAACGTTTTGGGAGGTGATTTCACTCCACTTCAACGGCGAGGTTGGGCAGCATGAAAAAACAGTCAGCGGTTTTTCCCGCAGTTCTTTTTCACCCCCGCGCACGGCCAGCTGCATGTCTTTCATCACCTGGAAAGATTCTATGGTAAAGGTACCTGTAACTACTGGTTTTTCGCCATAGAGCAGGCTTAAAAAAAGCCGGTAGCTGTCGGATACGCGCTCAGCCACATCGGCCGGGATGAATGCAGTGCTCTGCGCAGCGATATAAGGCAGACCGGAAAGCAGCTGCACGTAGCGGACATAATCGCTTGTGTCGGGTTTGCGGATCTGCTGGGTCTGGTAGTCCAGAACGTGCAGAGCGGCCGAGCCCGGAGTGAAATGAACGTTAAAACCGGAAAAATCGTGACTTTGCTTGCCCAAAACGTCGAAAAGCTTGAATGAATGCGGCACCGAAGCCAATGCCCGGTCCAGCAATTCTGGCGTGTACAAGACCTGGTTTTTATCAAGATCGACTTTGGCGCCGCTCTCGGCCAGGAGCTTGAGGACACGGGGATTCTGCACCTTGGTCCCCAGCTGGCAGAGAATATCCCGGGCTTCGCTTACGATTCTTTCCAACAGTTCCGTGCTTAAAAACTTCAGTTGCGGTCTCAAAGCCATGGTCGTGCCTCCTGTATTTCAGTTGAATGTCATTCCAGTCCGGCAGGCGCTAGCTGAAAAATTATAATTTATGCGCCTGCCACTGTCAATTAAAATAAATATCACTCAGGCCCTGGCGGCGATTTCCCGAAGGATGCGGAGAAAAATATCCACTTCCTCGTCGGTGTTGTATATACAAAGCCCGACCCGCACGGCACCGCCCTTCTCCTCGAGTCCCAGAAAACGCATGGCTTCCCAGGCGTAATAGTTGCCTTCCCAGACATAAATACCCTGCTCGCCCAAAAGGCGGGCGATTGCGGCCGGCGTTTTGCCGGCCAGGGTGAATGCTAATGTCGGTGTCCGTTCTTCAATCCTTTCCGGATCGGTAATACCGTAGAGGCTGATGCCCGGAATCTTGCGTACCCCCGCCAGCAAATTTAAAAAAAGCCTGCTTTCATGGGTTTTAATCACTGCCAAGGCCTGTTTCAAAAAATGCCTGCGGCCGGGAGAATTGTCAGCCTGCCCATATTTTTCGCCAAGGGCAGAAAGAAAATCGATGGCAGCCACCACACCGGCCAAACCTTCGTGATTCTTGGTCCCGGTTTCAAAACAATCGGGAATGTGTTCGGCCGCCGGCCTGACCTTGTAGGGAGACAAACTCTCCAAGATTTCCTTTTTACCGTATAGAACCCCGGCGTGCGGTCCGTAAAACTTGTATGGCGAACAGGCCAGAAAATCGCAATCCAAAAACTGAACGTCAATGGGCCGGTGCGGCGCGTAGTGGACGGCGTCGACAAAGGTCAATGCCCCGCGGCTTTTGGCCAGGGAGATGATTTTCGGCACGTCGCTGATAGTACCGAAGGCATTGGAAGCATACCCAACGGCGACGATTTTTGTCTTGCTGTTGATCACTCTCTCCAGGACGCTCAAATCCAGTGTGCAGTCACGGGAATTGAATTCAAGCCAACGGATCACGGCCCCCTGTTCCTGCAGATAGAGCCAGGGGGCGATGTTGGCGTCGTGGTCCAGACGCGTTATCACGATCTCGTCGCCCGGGCTCAAGGTCCGGCCCAGGGCGCGGGCCAGGTGCAGCGTCAGGGTGGTCATATTGGCGCCGAACACGATCTCGCTTGCCGATCGGGCATTGATGAAATCGGCGATTGCCTGGCGCGCCGCATTGATGATTCCATCGCTGCGTTGGGACGTGGCGAAAAAGCCGTGTTCGTTGGCATTAGCGCAGCGGTAATAATCGCTTACCGCATCCAGTACTGCCTGCGGCACCTGCGTGCCGCCCGGACCGTCAAAAAAGACTGCTCCCGTTGCCAGGGCCGGGAATTGGGAGCGAATACGCGAGACAGAATATTCCATGGTTACTCCTCGGTTTGATACCGCCATCTTTGTACTGAGCGGTTCAAAGTGAAATTTTTCAGGACAATCTGGGCCACGGTCTGGCCGATGCTGATCGAAGCCGTGGCCGCTGGCGACGGCGCGTTCAAGACGTGGACCATGCGCTCGGCCTCCTTGATGCGGAAATCGTCAACCAAAAAGCCGTTGGCTTCCAAAGCCTGGGCGCGCACACCGGCACCGCCTGGCTCCAGATCGTCGGCCTGGATCTCGGGGATCAAGTGCTGCAGCGCCTTGACAAAAGCTTTTTTGGAAAAAGAACGGTAAAACTCGCCCAAACCCATTTTCCAGAATTTTAAGCCCATGATCCAGAATCCCGGATACAAAGCAAATTGCGCGGCATCACGCAAAGAAAAACTCCATTTTTTATAGCTTTGGCGTTTGAAAGCCAAGACTGCGTTAGGACCGGCTTCCACCCCGCCGGCGATCATGCGGGTGAAATGGACGCCCAGAAAGGGAAAACGGGGATCAGGAACCAGGTAGATCAAGTTGCGCACTAGATCGTGGCGCTCGGGAACCAATTTATAATATTCGCCCCGGAAAGGGATAATTTGCAGCCCGGGCTTGATGCCGCACATGCGGGCCACGCGGTCGGAATGGAGACCGGCGCAGTTGACCAGGTTGCGGCAGCGGACCTCATCATTGCCTGATCTCAGGATCAGTTCCTGGCTGTTCTTTTTCACCCGCGTTACGCGGAAATTCAAATGAATGTCACCACCGCCGGCGGTGATGATCTCAGCGTATTTTTCACACACTTTGCCGTAGTCGACTATCCCGGTCTCGGCGACCCAAAGGCCGGCGATGCCGGTGACATGGGGCTCGTATTCTTTCAGCTCGGCTGCGCTCAGCCGGCGCAGCCCCTTCAGCCCGTTGGCCCGGCCTTTGTTTTCCAATTCCGCCAATGCCGGCAATTCGGTTGCGTTGGTGGCTACTACCAGCTTGCCGCAGGCTTGGTGGGCGATCCCCTGCTCGACGCAGAAACGGTACAGGGCCTCGCGCCCGGCTACGCAGTTCAGCGCTTTGAGCGAACCCGGTTTATAATACAACCCCGAATGGATTACGCCACTGTTGTTGCCGGTTTGATGAGCGGCCAGGCGCCCTTCCGCTTCCAATACTACGACCGAATTCACCCCGGACTTGACCAGGGCCATGGCCGTAGCCAGGCCGACAATACCACCGCCGATAATGCCCACGTCATACAAAACCCGGTTGCCCATAGCTCTCTCCTTTTTATCCATCGTGTTGCGTTCGCGGATGGGAAGAAGGATGGAATATAGCAGAAGCGTCCAGGGTAGTCAAACGAGGTCCGAACTATCGTGATGCGTGAACGAACTTGAAGAACTCCGTAATGCGTGATGTGAAAGAAAAGAATTTTATTTATATTTCGAAATAATGCTATTGCTCATCACGCATTACGCATTACGCATAACGAACAATTGCCCCAAGCGCCCTTCTGCGGTATAATGGCCTTTCGAAGGAGGTGGAGCACAATGATCAACGAAGCGATTTTCAGGGAATACGATATCCGCGGCCTTGCAGAAACCGAATTGGCCGACCCGGTTGTGGAGCGCATCGCCATGGCCGCGGCCGCCGTCTACGTGCGCGAGGGAAAACAGGAGATCGCTATGGGCATGGACGGCCGGCCCAGTTCACCCCACATCAAGGACCTTTTCAGCCGCACACTAGCCCGTTATGGTTTGCAGGTCACCGACCTGGGGCTGGTGCCCACGCCGGTGGTCTATTTCGCCGCCTTTAAACACAAAATGGACGGAGCCATCATTATCACCGCGTCACACAACCCATCTGAATATAACGGCTTCAAGATCCTTCTCGGCACGGCGGCGCTCTACGGTGAGCAGATCAAGGAGATTTACCGTTTGGCCTGCGACGGTCCTTTCCCGGCCGAAAAAAAAGGCAGCATCAGCCAAAAGGATATCTTGCCCGAATACCTGGCCTATATCGAAAACAATATCAAGCTGAAAAAAAAGATCCGCGTGGTCATCGACGGCGGCAACGGCACCGGCGGCATCACCGCTCCAGAACTCTACCGCCGTCTGGGCGCCGAAGTCATCCCCCTTTTCTGCGACGTGGACGGCCGCTTCCCCAACCACCATCCCGACCCAACCGTGGTCAAGAACCTGCAGGACCTGATCGCCAAAGTAAAGGAGACCGGCGCCGACCTGGGCATCGGCCTGGATGGCGACGCCGACCGCCTGGGCGTCGTGGACTCCCGGGGACGCATCCTCTGGGGCGACCAGCTGCTGATCATTTACGCCCGCGACATCCTGAAAGACCATCCTGGCGCCAAGATCATCTCCGAGGTCAAAGCGTCAGAAGTCTTGTATTCCGAAATCAAAAAATATGGCGGCGTGCCCATCATGTGGAAAGCGGGCCATTCGCTGATCAAAAAGAAAATTTTCGAAGAAAACGCCCTGGCCGCCGGTGAGGTCAGCGGCCACATGTTTTTCAACGACAAATGGTTCGGCTTCGACGACGCAGTCTACGCCGGGGCGCGGCTGCTGGAAATACTCGGTAATTCAACGCAGACCCTGGCCGAAATTTACGACACGATCCCCGTGGTGTTCAATACGCCTGAGATCCGCGTCGATGCCGGCGACGATGTCAAATTCCGCATCGTGGACGCCATCCGCGACCATTATAAAAAGATATTGCCGGTGATCGACATCGACGGCGCCCGGGTCAAATTCCCGCATGGTTGGGCCCTGGTCCGGGCCTCCAATACGCAGCCCGCCCTGGTAGTCCGCTACGAAGCCGATTCAGCCGAAGAACTGCAGAAGATCCAGAGCCAGGTCGATGAGGTCATCCACCGATTCCAGGCGCAAATCGTTAGCTGACATGCCATTCACAATTAAGATCATCCTGCTGGCCCTGGTGCAGGGCGTCACAGAGTTCTTTCCGGTCAGTTCCAGCGGCCACCTGCTTATTTTTCAAAAAATTCTGGGTTTTACTTCCCTGCCCCTGGTTTACGACATTTTTTTTCATTTGGGCACCCTGCTGGCGGTGGTGATTTATTTTTTAAAGGACCTGAAACCTCTGGTGCTGAGGTTTTACGAAAAAGATAATTTCCATATGCTGTTGCTGCTCGCTACCGCTACTTTGCCCACGGCAGTCATTGGTTTCGTTTTCAAGGATTTTTTTGAAAAACTTTTCGAAAAACCGACCTACCTGGGATTTTGCTTTGTATTCACCGCGATCGTGCTTTTATCATCAAAATATTTGCGGGTAAAAAAAATCGCCATGTTCCCGGCCGCCTTCATCATCGGCGTCTGCCAGGGCATTGCCATCCTTCCAGGAGTTTCACGCTCGGGCATGACCATTGCAGTTGCCCTGATTTTAGGACTGGGTTTCGAATTTTCCTTCAGATTTTCTTTTCTGCTTGCCATTCCGGCCATCCTGGGCGCCACCATTCTCGAATTAAATAAAATCCCCTGGCATGGTGATAGTTGGCCCTATTTGCTGCTCGCGGTTCTGGCTTCGGCATTGATTGGTTTTTTAACCCTGACCCAACTGAAAAAAATCCTCAATCACAACTACTTCCACCTCTTCGGGATTTATTTGCTGGCTGCCGCCATCATGACTTTCATTTTTTTGTAAGGTGTTGAATTCGCTAAATTTGGATTCGTTTTAGTCGGAACTCACCCGCAGACGCTGGCGGACCAATTCGGTGATGGTGCGGAAATCTATTTTGCCGCTGCCCATCTTGGGAAAATCATCCAAAACCATAAATTGCTTGGGCAAGGCGATATTGGGCAGTTCTTCGGCCATGGCTTTAAGCAGTTTTTTCTCGTTGACAGGCTTCGTCAGGGCGGCGACGATCTTGGCCCCTTTGAGTGAATCGGGAACCTCAACCACGCAGCAGTCCACATCGGCGGGCAACAAAGACAATAACACAGATTCAACTCTGACCAAGGAAACCATTTCGCCGCCAATTTTAACAAAACGCTTGAGCCGGCCGCGGTGCCACAGATAACCTTCTTCGTCAATGATACCCATGTCACCAGTCTCATACCAGCCGTCCTTGATGCGTAGTGAAGTTTCTTCGATGTCATCGAAATAACCCTTCATGACCAGGTCGCCTTTGACCAGAATTTTACCCTCACTGCCCGGCGGCAGAACTTCCCCGCTGTTGATATCCACGATTTTAACTCTGACCGACGGCAGTACCCTGCCCACGCTCCCCGGTTTGTTGGCTTCGGGTAGGTTGGAAGAAACGACCGGGCTCGTCTCGGTGGCGCCGTAACCCTCGCAAAGCTCAAGGCCATGTTTTTCTAGGAATCCCTTTCGCAAAGAATCGGGAGTTTTATCGGCTCCGGCTACGGCGACGCGCAGCGATGAAAAATCGCCGGGATCTGCCTGGCGCAGGTAGCCGGCAAAAAAACTGGGAGTGCCCACCATCAGCGATATCTTTTCTTCACGAATAATGGTGCAGATTTTTTTGTATTCCAGCGGGTTGGCATAGGAAACGACGGTCATACCGTTGAGCAGCGGCAGCCAAAAATCGATATTGAAGCCAAAAACATGGAAAAGCGGCAGGTTAGCCAGCATGATGTCAGCACTGGACACGTAAAGGATTTTACCGATATCGCTGACATTGGAGCCAATGTTGCGATGGGTCAGTTGTACGGCTTTGGGGTCTTTTTCGCTGCCACTGGTGAATAAAATCACCAGATTGTCGTCCATTTCGCCCTGGTAAACCGCTTTGAGCAGAATCCCAAGCGGCAGCTTGGATTTAATCAGCCCCTGCACTTTGTCGATGGCGCCGATTTCTTCCATAATGTCTTCAAGGAAAACCATTCCCGGTACCACACGACAGCCGATCTTTTCCAGCAAAGCCTTGGAAGTGATGATAGTTTTGAAGCCGCATTTTTTTTGGGCGTATTCAGCATTGTTGGCGGCGCCGGTGGAATAATTGACCATTACCGGCACTTTTCCGGCCATGAGCACGCCAAGAACCGAGAGCATGCAGCCGGCCGAGGTGGGAATCATAATGCCGATAAAGCCGTCATGATACTTGCGAAATTTCCCGGCCAAAATCAGCGTGACTATCAGGGCCTTGGAATAGGTTACTTTTTTTTCGGTAGTGCGATCGATGATAGCCAACTTGCCCGGATATTGTTTGGCAATTTTTATGAACTCCTGATGTAAAAGCATAGGGCGACCTCCGGAAAATTTAATTTTAACGATTCTTTATAGCACAGATTTATTTTATTTTAAAGTTAAGCCTATATTCGCCAGTTGAAAATTGGTCAAAGATTATTGTTTTATATTAAACAGGCGATTTTTACTTATTTTTAACTTTCTTATCCTTGATTTTCATTTTTTTCATCTTTTTGGCAATGGAATTGCGGTGAAGTTTGATGCTCAGCGACATTTTCAAGACATTATAATCATATTTTTCCAGCAAAGCCTGCATCAAGGTCTTTTCAAATTCCTCGATTATTTCCTTATAAAAAAGATAACGGGAGTTGATAGCTTTACCAGCCAGAATCTTCATTTGATTCTTGATGGTCAGGGCTTCAAATTGTTCGGCGATTTCGGCTATTTTTTTGGTAGTCATAAATGTTTAGTAATTTTAATTTGTCGCGCACGGCGGGAGGCAGAATTTTCATTCCCGTCACCATTACTCTAATCAGATAAGGCGCTAATTGCGATTGCCTGAGCAATTCATCATTCAACGGGAACGCCATAAAACTGTAAATTATTATTCCGGCCAGCAGAGTGGCGCGAAGCAGTCCAAAAACAGCCCCCAGCATGCGGTCAAGGGCTTTCAAAGGACCGATTACCAAGTATTTGCTGAACAGGCGGGTGATGAGAGAACCGGCACCAGCGACCAGGAGTAATAACAGCAGAAAGCCGGCCAAATCAGCCAGATCGCGTTTTTCAATTAATCCGCTCAACAAAAGTCCCATGTCCTGATAATAAATAAAGGCAATGAACAGGGCGGCGATTAAAAAACACAGGACCAGCAATTCACGAACCAGACCGCGGATGATGCCAAACAAAACCGAGAAAAAAAAGATAATAATAAACAGGAAATCTATAATGTTCAATGCACCGCTCATGGTTTTTCCCCGGTTAAAATCCGGAAAATTTCCTGGTAAGTATCTTTGGTTTTGTTGATTACCTCTTCAGGGAGTTCCGGCGGTATCGATTTCCTGTCCCAGAGTGACGCCAGCAGGTAATTACGCACAAACTGCTTGTCATAAGCGGGTGGTTCTTCTCCCGGGCGATATTCTTCCAGCTTCCAGAAGCGGGAAGAATCAGGAGTAAAAATCTCATCTATTAAAACAATATTTCCTTGTTCATCCTGGCCGAACTCGAACTTGGAATCAGCGATGATAATCCCTTTGGTCATAGCATAATCACTGGCCGCCGCGAACAACTGCAATGACAGGGATTGAATGCGCTCAGCCGTTTCCCGGCCAAGGAGATCGGCCAATTTGCTGAAGCTCATATTTTCATCATGGCCACTTTCGGCCTTGGTCGTCGGCGTAAAAATCGGCTCAGGCAGACGCTCGGCAAACTTCAAGCCCGCGGGAAGTTTTATCCCGCAAATTTCCCAGCTTTCCTGATAGGTTTTCCAACCAGACCCCACTACGAAACCACGCACGATGGCTTCCACCGGAAATGCCGCTAATTTTCTGGCCAGGAGGGCGCGTTTTTGGAGGACCACGAAATGGGCTTTAAATTCAGCGAGATTTTCGGGATCGGCACTCAATACATGATTGGGAATCAAATTTTTGGTTTTTTCAAACCAGAAGGCGGCAATGAGGTTCAAAACCTGGCCCTTGCCGGGGATCAGGGAAGGAAGGATATAATCAAAGGCCGAAATACGGTCGCTGGAAACAATCAGCAACCGGCCGTCAACCTCGAATACATCCCGAACCTTGCCCCTTTTGAATAATTTAAACGGCAAATCTACCCTGCCCAGCGTGTTAATCGATCCCTCCTCATTACAATGATGCAAATTGAAAAGTTGTATTTTATTTAATCTAAATCAGTTTGTCAATGAGTCAAAATATTTTTTTTAGATAATCAGCATGGCATCGCCATAAGTTCGTAATTCGTAATTCGTGAGTCGTGATTAGTTCAAGAAAAATATTTTTCATAGTTCGACTAATTGCTGCTTCGCATTACGTTTTACGAATTACGAATTACGATAGATCAATTTTTTTTTATACAATCAACATAGCATCGCCATAGGAAAAGAAACGGTACTCCCGTTCGCTGGCCAGAGCATAAACTTTTTTCATCAGGTCCAGACCGGCAAAAGCGGAAACCAGGATGAAAAGCGAGGATTGCGGCAGATGGAAATTGGTCAGCAGCTTGTCAACCATGCGAAAACAAAAGCCCGGGCTGATGAAAATATCCGAATAAAATTCTTCAGCCGCAGTCTTCAACAAGGCATAACTCTCCAGGGAGCGTACTGTGGTGGTACCAACAGCCAGAAGTTTTTTCCCCCGACTTTTCAGTTCGCTGATGCGGGAGGCCGCGTTATTGTTGATGATGATTTTTTCACTGCCCATGCGGTGCTGGCCAATATCCTCGACCTCGATCTTTTGAAAAGTGGCTTCGCCTACATCCAGGGTGATTTCCAGGACCGGGTTTTGACAGCGGATACGCGTCAAAATTTCAGGCGTGAAATGGAGCCCGGCCGTGGGAGCGGCGATGGAACCGAATTTTTTGGCATACACCGTCTGGTAGCGTTCCAAATCATAACTGCGGTAGATCTCCGCCTGCTGCGCTTTGCGCTTGATATAAGGCGGCAAAGGGGCATATCCCTGCTCCAGTACCCGCTCATAGTCGCAATCGCAAGACAACAGACGCCGCCCGCGTTTGCCGATTTCGACCACTTCGGCATGCAGGCCGCCCAGGCCGCAGAAAACGGCGCCGATTTTAAAGGCGGCCGCCGGCTGGCAAAGGACCTCCAGCCGCCTGGCACTAAGTTTTTTGACAATCAGCAACTCCGCGGTTTTAGAACCGATTTTCCCCAGCAAGCGGGCCGGCAGCACACGGGAATTGTTCATGACCAGAAAATCGTCCGCGCTCAGCAGCTCGGGAAGAGCGGAAAATTGAAAATGGGAAATTTCACCATTTTCCCTGTTTACCACCATCAGTTTTGACTCATCCCGGCGGTCAACTGGAAAGCGGGCAATCCGTTCAGTCGGCAGATCAAAATTAAAATCGGAGAGTTTCATGAAATTAAATGTAGGGGCGGGTTTTAAACCCGCCCGCAAATGCAAGGGAGGGTTACAAACCCCCTTCGGTGGCAGACCGATCTGATCCACCAGGATAGTCGCATGATCGGTGCTGCCCTCCCCTACATAAAAAAGTTCTATTCCGGCTGGCCTTTCTTCCCGGTGCTAAAATCATAGGCGTTTTTTAGGATGCCGGTGACGCTGGCCAGGTCGGCCACATTGATGGGAACGATCATGGAATTGGTTGTTTTGGCCAGACTGGCAAAAGACTGTATCCAGTCGGTAGCAATGCGCAGCGAAACGGCGTCCTTGCCGCCGGGTTGGTTGATGGCCTTGGCAATTTCCCCGATCCCCTGTCCGGTAGCTTTGGCTACTTCGAAAATGGCCGCGGCTTTTCCCAGGGCTTCGTTTTCCATGCGGATGCGCTCGCCTTCCGATTTCTTGATCGCCTCCTGCTTGTCGCCTTCGGCGCGGTTGATCTTGGCCTGTTTGTCGCCTTCGGAAAGGGCGATCTGTTCCCTTTTAACCCGCTCGGCCCGCATCTGCTTTTCCATGGCCTCGCGGATGGTCTGCGGCGGCTCGATGTTTTTGATTTCATAACGGGTCAATTTGATGCCCCAGGGCGATGATGCTTCGTCGATGGAGTTGACGATGGAAACATTTACATTTTCGCGTGATTCAAAAGTCCGATCCAGTTCGATCTTGCCGATTTCGGAACGCATAGTGGTCTGGGCCAATTGGATGATGGCGAAACGGTAGTCCATGATGCCGTAACTGGCCTTGACCGGATCAATGACCCTCATGTATAAAATACCGTCAATTTCCACCGAAATGTTGTCCTTGGTGATGCAGTTTTGCGGCGGCACGTCCACGGCTTGCTCTTTTAAAATATGGCGATAGGCCACGCGATCGATGAACGGCACCAAAATGTGAAAACCGGCGCCAAGGGTGCGTGAATATTTACCCAGCCTTTCGATGACGTATACAATCTGGTTGGGCACCACGATGGCGGTTTTCAAAATGGTGATGAAAATAAAAAATGCCAGGACAGCCAGGATGATAACCGTTGGATTCATGTCAGATCTCCTTTTTGATTTTTTCCACCCACAGGGTCAGGTTGCTGCGGCCGGTGACGCGCACGCTTTCCCCTTCAGGGATGAATTCGCTGGCCATGGCATCCCAATGGGTGCCGTGGTACTTGACTTTGCCGTGACCTTTTCCCGGGTCGATGGCGTCGACGACCAGAACGATTTTGCCGATCTCCAGGTCGAACAATTGAGCGTCATCGATGTCTTTCATATTGCCGGTCAGGATTTTTTTCAAATAACGGCGCAGCAAAAACAGCAGCAGCAGCGAGGAGACGATGAAGACCGCCAGTTGGGCGGCCAGATCCGTGGTCAGGCCCAAGGCCGTTGTCAGGGCGGTGACAAGCGCCCCGCCGCCGAAAAAGGCCAGCACGAAGTGCGGGTAAAAGAGTTCTACAAAAATCAGCAGGATGCCGCCCAGGGTCCACAAAAATCCGATACTGAAATAAATGCCTATTAATTTCATAATATTTTATTTATATAAAAAAACCCCCAAAATGTCAATTTTTTCTCAAGGCTTGCGGCCGCTACTTTTCGGCTTCGACAATTACGGCATAGCCGTGGCTGAAAAACAACAGGCCGTCCAGTCGGGAAAACAGCCAAAATAAAGGATAAAGGAGCGCGTACAACCGGTAGCTTTTTTGCACCGACTTGAGTTTTTTCAGACTGCTGGGAGCGATGCCGCTGCCAGGGGAATGATTCCTGCGCTTGAGAATTTTCACATAGGTCCAATTAAGCAATAATTCCAAAAATTCGGTGAAAAACTTCGCATAAGAACCCGAGCGAACGGGATTGAGCCCCGCCGCGGCCAGAAGCCGCTCTAAATCGGGAATATCAAAGCCGGTGCGTACGTGACCGTATTCCAAATTATCCATGCCGGACCAACGCTTTAAACGAACCACCAGTTTGCGCTCATTACCGTTGGGAGTAGTGACCACGGCCCGGCCGCCGGATTTCAGGACCCGAAAAAACTCTCCGGTCAGGATTTCCGGATGGAGCAGGTGTTCATGCACATCGATGCTGACCAGCAAATCAAAGTAGTTGTCTGGAAAAGGCAGCCGGCAGGTTAACTTGTCCAGCATATGCACCGGCGCCGCCAACAACTTTTCCATGTCGGCTTGCGTCTCGTTTTCAAATTCAGCCCAGTCCCAGTCGCCGCCGCTGCCGCGCAGATGGTAATTGATCGCCCCATTGTTGTCGCCGCAGGTGATTAACAAGCATCTCCGGTTCGCGGCAACACCCAGAAATTTTTTCAGAGCCTTGACCTTCATTTTTTTTTTCAGCGAGCGGTTGTACATCTGCAACTGCCAGGGACGGGGTGCGTGCTTCATCATGGACCCGATTTTATACTATCACTATGTTTTTGGCAATATCGGGAAGTCTACAAAAACATCAAGTGATAGTATAGTCACACTAGATAATTTCAGCGACTTTCAAACTTTCTGAAATTATAGTGTGACTATACCAACACTATGTTTTTGGCAATATCGGGAAGTCTACAAAAACATCAAGTGATAGTATTTGTCAACCGGCAATTAACTGCGAATGCTTGACGGTTTTGTTTTATTCGCTTACAATTCATTTCCGTAATGACTGGAAAAATCAACTATTACCAACGCCTGTTCGCCCTTTATCGAAGCTACCGCCGCCGTGATATCGTTGTAGCGGTTCCCCCCCTGCGCCTGTGGGTGGAAATCAGCTCGCGCTGCAATTTGCGCTGTCCATTCTGCCCCAACAAAGATTTACCTGAAAATCAAAAGGGCGACATGGTCTGGCCATTGTTCAAGAAAGTCATTGACCAGGCGCGGGACTTCGCCTTTGAAATCAATCTCCATCACCGCGGTGAGTCGCTGTTGCATCCAGAGGTTGGCCGTTACATTAATTATGCCGCGGCTCAGGGAATTTTTAGCAAGCTGCATAGCAACGGCACCTTGTTGAACAGGGAAATGAGCGAGGAAATCCTGGCTTCGGGACTGCAGCGTCTGTCGATTTCTTTCGACGGTTTCAGCGCCGCTGTCTATGAAAAAAACCGCGCCGGCGCCAGTTTTGAACAGGTGACAGAAAACATCAGCGGCTTTTTACAGCGGCGCCGGCAATTGTTAAAAAAAACTCCACGACTGGCCATCGAAGTAATTGAACTTTCCACTTCCCAGTCGGAGGGAAAAAAGCAGAGGAAATTTATCCGGCACTTTAAAAAACTGGGCCTAGATGAACTGGTCTTGAAGAAAGCGCACAACTGGGCCGGGCACCTAGGAATCGCCGGCCCACAAGAGAAATTTTCCGTCTGCACATTTCCCTGGAACGCTCTGGTTGTTTTTTTCAATGGCGATGTGTCGCCCTGCGCCCAGGATTTTTTCGGCAGCTGCCGATTGGGAAACGTTACTACCGATTCTTTGCTGGAAATTTGGAACGATTTTCCCATGCAGAAATTGCGCCAGGCTTTTTCGAGTGGGCAAATATCAGAATTTCAGGCCTGCAGCGGCTGCGACCGGGTCGGGCGCCCCACCCTGGGCGGTATTCCCCGCGAATACCTGAAACGGATGATTTTCAAACACATGCCCTGAATGAATCAAACCCTGGCGCCTAAGCATTTTTAAGCCTCAAAAACCTTCATTTGCTGAAAAATCTCTGCTATAATATTTCATAAGGAAACCAAGTGAAAACACATTTAATCATCCCGCCCAGCGGTTATATCGCCCAGCGCTGGAAGGAACACAACACCATGCCGCCGCTGGGGATTCTCTACATCGCCGCCGTGCTGGAAAAAAACGGCCTCCCGGTGCGGGTGACTGCTTCCGACGTGCTGAAGCTGAAAAAAAGCGGCATATTGCAAGCAATTAGCGCCTATGATGCCGACACCATCGGCCTATCCATTACTACCGAAAACCGCTTTGAAATTTTCGATCTGCTTAAAACAATCAAAGCGGAATTCCCGAAAAAGCTGCTGCTTGTCGGCGGGCCCCATGCCACCATGGCCGGCCTGGATATGGTTACCCATATCCCGGCCATCGACCTGGCTGTGATCGGCGAAGGCGAACGTACCATTCTGGAGATCGCCGCCTGGCATGAAGCCGGAGCTAACAACCGCGAACTGGTCAAAATCAAGGGCATCATTTTTCGCCGCGACGGCCAACCCGCCTTTACCGGCCCGCGCCCGATGATCGAAAACCTCGATCCCCTGCCCTTTCCGGCCAAGCACCTCATCCCCATGGATAAATATGATTTTCGCTGGCCGGTGAACAACCAGCTGCTGCGGGCCACCAACATCATCACCTCGCGCGGCTGCCCCTTCAACTGCAATTTCTGTCCGACGCCCACCACCTGGGGCCGGCAGGTACGCGGCTATTCGCCAAAGCGGGTAGTCGATGAGATCCGCTGGAACCGCGACACTTTCGGCGCCGAGGTGCTGTGGTTTTTCGACGACACGTTCAACTACAATGTCAAGCGCACCGAGGAACTCTGCCGGTTGATCATCAAGGAAAAAATGGGCATCCGTTTCGTAGCCGAACTGCGTATTGACGTCCTCTCTTATGACTTGCTGGCGCTGATGCGTGAAGCCGGCGTGCAATACATTTCTTTCGGAGTCGAAGCTGGGTCGGAACGGGTACGCCGGGATATCATCCACAAAAACATCACCAATAACCAGGTTTTCCAAACAGTGGACTGGGCCCAGCAACTGGACATCAAAGCCACAGCTTTTTTCATATTTTCGCACCCCACCGAGACCTGGGCCGAAGCCCGGGAAAGCCTGAGCATCATCGACCAAATCAAAGACAAGGCCGACATCACCGTCTCCATCCTGCATATCTATCCCGGCACCGAGCTGGAAAGTTACGCATTGGAAAAAGGACTGTTGCCGGCCGATTTCTCCTGGGCCAAACACGACCGCCGCGTTGAGACCCTGCCCGCCGCCCAGGGCGACGTGCCGCTATTCAAGGAACAGTTCACCTGGGCCCAGATCGGCGAACTGATCCTCAAGTGGTCGGTCAGCGCTAAAAAAGTTTCAATCTGGAAAAAAATACCCGCTGTAATGAGATCCATCCATTCGATCCGCGATCTCTACAAATACCTTAGCATTGGCCTGGTTTATTTCAGGGTCAGATTATTTCACAAATAAGTCATTGCCGAATTGTTTCGTAGTGACAGGTCGCGACCTGTCACTACTCCATCATGTTTTTACAAAACTGAATACTTACAAGTCAGGATTTTTCTTTTCATTTTGATTCTGTTATAATAAATTCGCCAATGACAACGAAATTTATTAGAATTTTTTTCATTCTGTTTCTACTATTCATCATCTTTTTCTCTTTTGGGACCGACCTGGCCAAAACCAAGAAAGGCGGTTTCTTTTCCGATGAATCAACCTATTTTTCCATTATCCAAAGCCTGGCTTTCGACGGTGATTTGGAATACACCCGCGCCGATATCGTCCGCATCAGGGAAATTTTTTGGGTTGGCCCCACGGGTGTATTTTTAAAAAAAGGTCATGATGGCCGGCTTTATTATGCCAAGTCTTTCATTTACCCCTTGGCAGTGGCGCCGTTTTTCAGACTTTTCGGTACCCACGGCATTCTCCTGGCCAATGGCTTGATGATATTTTTTGTCCTGCTCATGGGATTCCTGCTGCTCCGCCAGCACCATCCTCAGGAAAAAAGTTTCACCTTGACCATCATCTACCTGTTTTCCAGCATCACTTTTATTTACATCTGGTGGATTACCGCCGACCTTTTTAATTTTTTCATCAATTTTGCCGCTCTGTTCTTCTTTTTTTACCATTTCAAAAAACCCGCATGGAACAGCCTGGCCGGACTTTTTTTCGCCGCTGCCGTGTTTTCCAAACCCAATAACATCCTGCATATAGGCATTCTGTTCCTGCTGCTCCTTTACCAAAAAGATTGGAAAAAATTCCTCAGTATGGCCCTGATCTGCCTGCTGGTGCTGAGCAGCCTTTTATATTTCAACTATATCCAGACTGGAGCCTTCAACTATATGAGCGGGGAAAGACGGTCTTTTTATGGCAATTTCCCCTTCGAACGTCCTGACTTCACTTTTGCCGGCGGTTTTCCGATGAGCAGCGACAACTATTGGAGCCGCTTTTACCTCAGCCCGGCCATTGCTTTGCTCAACCTGTTTTACTACATATTCGGCCGCTTTACCGGTATGATTGTCTATTTCCCCTCAGCCTTGTTCTTGTTGCTGCTTTTCTTTTTCCAGAAAAAAAAACCGGAGGATTGGTTCCTGCTGGCGGCCATTGGCGCCGCCATTTTTTTCTATATCCTGATTACTCCCGACAATTATTTCGGCGGCGGCGGTTCTCTGGGCAACCGTTATTTTTTCAACATTTTCCCCTTACTTTTCTTTCTGGGCTACCGCGGACGAACTTTCAAGTTTTCACTGCTGCCGGTTTTCGCCGCCGTGGTTTTTCTATCACCGGTGTACATGGATAGTATATACCATTCGGCTTCTCCCCGCTTCCCGGGCATTTCCTTTCCGGCAAAATTCTTTCCACCTGAAAAAACCCAATACGCCAGTCTGCCCAGCAACACCAATCCGCGCGCCTTTAATAAAAATATCTCCGACAAATACACCCTGTTTTTTCTCAATGACAATTACCATCCCATGGAGGACGAATTATTCTGGACCAATGCCGACCAGGAACTGGAACTGTTCCTTCTGGCGCCACGCCAGGTTAAGACTTTTCACGTCCAGCTGAAAAATACCCCTCTGGCCAATCATGCCCGTTTCCAGATTGAACATAAAATCCAGAAAGTTTTCATCGCCGCCGACGGCGTCCGCGAAATCACTTTCAGCAATATTCCCGGACTGCGCGTCGACAACCGCTATCTATATCACATCAAAATAAAAAGCGGCCGCTCCTACTGCCCGTATTTTGCCGATGTAAATAATTTGGACCAACGCTGGCTGGGCGTGCAAACCCACATCGAACTGGGTTATTGATTGCCATCATCCCTGGCAGCGATTGACAAGCGCTGGTGATTCTCTTAATATAAATCAAAGCCATGAAATTAGCAGCCGATCTCCATATTCACTCCACCCTTTCCCCTTGCGCTTCCCTGGAAATGTCCCCCGCCGCCATCATCCGCCGCGCCCGGGAACTAAGTCTGGATGTGATCGCCATCACTGATCACAACAGTGTCGAAAATTGTTTCAACGCGGCCGCATTGGGGGGAAAAAACGGAGTACAGGTTCTTTTCGGTATGGAAGCCCAGACCCGCGAAGATGTCCACATGCTGTGCCTATTTCAAAACCGCCGCCAGGCCGAACGTTTCAACGAACAGATATACGCTTTGCTTCCCGCCGTGAAGAACAATCCGGATTTTTTCGGTGACCAGGTAGTGGTCGATGAACAGGACAATATTATCCGTCACGAAGAAAAGCTTCTGCTCAACGCCCTGGAACTTTCCATCCCGGAATTACTCGAATTGGTTCTGCGTCATCAAGGCTATTGCATACCCGCCCATGTCGAGAGCGCTCCTTTCGGTTTGCTGGTCAACCTGGGGCTGGTACCCAGCGAACTCGACGGCTCGGTTCTGGAAATATCCTGCGCGGCCAGGTCGGAGACGGTGCTGAAAATGTATCCCGATCTGGCGCGCTTCCCCCTGATCAGCAATTCCGACGCTCATTTCCTGAAGGATATCGGCCGGGCGCACACCGTTTTCAATGCCAGCGACCATTCTTTGCCCTCCCTGATCGCAGCCGCCCGTAATGGCGCCTACCGCGTCAACTATCCAAATCCGCATGGTTGAAGACATCTGTTTCCATTTGGTTGACCTGGTGCAAAATTCGGTTGCCGCGGGCGCCGGGAATATCAGCCTGAACATCGTGGAATCCAAACATCAGGACACCCTGACCCTGGAGGTGGCTGACGACGGCAGGGGCATGGACAAGCAGACCCTGGAAAAAGTCCAGGATCCTTTTTTCACCACTAAAAGCTTCAAGAAAGTCGGGCTGGGCATTCCTCTGCTTAAGGCTACCGCCCAAATCTGCCGGGGCGATTTCATCATCCATAGCGAGGTGGGACACGGCACCGAAGTAAAGGCCAGAATGCAGAGAAGCCATCTGGATTGCCCGCCCCTGGGCAATTTGGAAGAAACTTTGCTTTCGCTGCTGGTAAGTTTGGACCAAGTCAATTTGCAATTCTTTTACCGCAGCGACCGGGGCGAGTTCAGCATTTCTTCCAGCGCCATCCGCCAGCAGGTTGGCGAACTGCATTTTTCCCATCCGCAAGTTTACCAGTTTTTAAGGGAGTACATTCATGAAGGGCTCGGACAAAAGCTGGCGCCATTGGAATGATGCAGCCCGACCGGGCGGCGCGTATTCAAAAGCCACGTGGAGTATGCTACAATAAAATCCATGGACCAAGGCAAAGACATTATTATTGAAATTCTGAAAAAACTGAATCTGTTCAGTGAATTGAATTTTGCTGCCATCAAGGAACTGACCTTTCTTGCCGATGTCAAGATCAAGGCCTTCGTCAACCTCAGCCAGTGGATTTAAACCGACTGCCGTTGTGGAATGTGATTCTCAAAGCTGTCGGCCTCTTGACTCTTTTTGCCTCATGGTTCTGGGGAAACGGCGGTTGGTTTCTTTTAATAGCCGGCTGCATCTGGATCATTGCCAGCGAATACGCATTGCAATTTTTTAAAGACCATTTAGCGAGCCCCTATTTATGGATGCTGCTTTCTCCCCTCCTGTTGTGGCATTACTCGTCGGTTGATGATTTCCGCATCCGCCTGGCCTGCTTTTTCATGCTGATTTACATCCTGATTCTGGCTCAAAAGCGTGGAGGCAGCCGCATCAAAATCTCCCTGAACGGGGTTAAACCCTGGCGCGTATGGCTCCTTTCCTTCTTGGTGTTTGCTTTAGCGGCGACCATCTTTTACGCCCGGGGCATTTACCTGTCCGGAGACGAGCCCCATTACCTGATGATCGCCCAGAGCTTGGTCGAAGACGGTGATTTTGACTTGCAAAACAACCTGCAAAATAAAACCTACCTGACATACCTCCCGGTGGAAATCCCCTTACATGGGACGGTTCAAGATGGAAAATACCGTTCCTTTCACTTACCCGGGATTTCTTTCCTGCTGGTCCCTTTTTTTTATTTGTTTAATCTGTTGGGCGGATTGATTCCCGCCAATCTCTATTTCCGGCTTTGCGCCGCCTTGATCAACGCTTTTTTCGCCCTCGGCCTTTTTCAAATCATGAAAACGATCTGGCCTGAAAAAGACAACAGCACCCTTTTTCTTTTTTTTCTAACAACCTTCCCCCTGGTCTTTCAAGCCGTGCATTTGTATCCCGAACTGCCTGCGTCTACTTTACTGTTATTCGCCTATCTCAACAGCCGCGACCAGCAGCACAAATCATCCGACCCCGCAGGGGGAGGATCCGATTTGTCTGTCCTGAACGGGCAGCACAAATCATCCGACCCCGCAGGGGGAGGATCCGATTTGTCTGTCCCGGAGGGAAAGAAATTTTTTCTGGCCGGATTGTTTCTGGCCGGCATTCCCTGGTTTCACTTCAAATACGTGATACCCATGCTCATTTTGGCTCTCTTTGTCATGGCTGGAATTTGGCGCCGCAGCGGCTGCAAAAAAGAGAAAATAAGGGATTTGATCCATTTTTTGATCCCGCCGGCAATCAGCGCTTCGCTGCTGGCACTTTACAGTAAGATACTATATGGTTCTTTCAATCCCACCGTTATTTCTCCGGAAAAAAATTTTTTCTCCATTCCACTGGGATTCAAGATAGAAACTTTGCTCTCCTTTTTCCTGGACCAGCGCGACGGCTTGTTGGTTTATGCCCCGGTCTTTTTAATACTGCTTCTGGTTTTCAAAAAAGAAATCAGGAGCAAAATCAGGGATTTTTCGCTTCTGGCCACGATTTTTATTTCCTATATTCTGTTTCATGCTTATACCACCGTACGCGGCGGCTACTCGCCAGCGGCGCGACCTACCCTTTTTGTCCTCTGGATCATGGCGCTTTTTTTAACCGCCTATTATCGGCAGGCAGGAGAAATAGGGAAAACCTTGTTCAGGCTTCTGGCAGGCCTGACCTCCTTTGTCACGGTCTGGCTTTTTTACTATCCCCTTTTCCTATACCAACCGGTGACCAGGGAAATCAGTCAGCGTGCTTCTTCACTGCTGCTGTTTTTGGGAAGTACGGCCATTAATCTGACCACCGCTTTCCCTTCCTTCTTGAAAAAACCAAACGCTGATTACCTGCCCAACTGGATCTGGTTGGCGGTACTGGCCATTGTGACCGTGCTTTTTTATGCCCGCATAGCGTGGCGGGCAATTGCCAAACCGGCCCGCTTTGTTTTTCCCGCCCTGTTCTTGCCACTGCTATTTTTCATCTGTTTTATCCCGCATGTCCAGCTGCAAACCCACTATACTGTGGCTGGGCTCTTTTTTTACAACAATTCTAGAAATTTCACTTTCCACAAGGAATTAGGCGGATTCAGAATTCTGGCCGGCCAGGATTACGATCTGTTTTTCGATCTAAACGGCAGCGCCGCCGAGCGGTTGGATCTGCGCTTGCTGAACGACAATAGAATCGCCTTGCAGGTTAAAAACGGCAAGCAAATACTGCTCGCGGAAAATCAGGCCACGGAAAGCCGGATCAATGTTCCCCTACGGGCATTGAAAAAGTTTTCCCTGGGGGGAAAAAAGCTGGTCCACCTGGGATTGGAATCAAAGGCCGGTCCAGGCACCACTTTTTTCTGGCTGGAATTCCACTGATAATTCCTTAATATGATATAATCGCAGTAATGAAAAAAAAGCTAGCCCAGCAGGGCTGGATAAGAGCCTTAAATAACAAATTTTCTTTGCAAAAAGCGCAGAAAATTTATTATAAGGCTCTAACCCCATCGGCCTTGACCTGGGAAAAGTGGGTTGGCCTGGCCCTGGTCCTTGTCGCCGCCGCCGTGCTCAGGTCGCAGCACATCAAGGCCGATCCTCCCACCATCCTGCCTCAGATTTCGGGGAGCGCCGGAATCTACTTTGATGAGGGGATCTACTGCCACAACGCCCGGAACAAAATCCTTTTCGGACAATGGATCACGGACGAGTGGAACCCGATGGTCTACAACGCACCCCTGACCATGATCTATTATCTGGGATTCAGGTTGTTTGGCATATCTATCGTCACGGTCAAGGCCATCAACATTCTCTTCGGCCTGTTGGGGATCCTCCTCTTCCATGCCGGCCTGCGGCGCTACCTGGGGTCCGGCCCGGCGCTGGCCCTGACCGTCCTCTTCGCGTTTGACTTTTACGGGCTGATGTACAACCGCATTGGACTGCTCGAGAATTTTTCCATGCTCTGCTTCCTGCTCGGCTTTTATCTCTTTGTCCGCTCTGAGGAGGGGCGCTGGCCAGCCTTTTTCCTAGGCCTGACTACGGCCGTTGCCGCCCTCTCCAAGTATTTATTCGTCTATTTCCTGATCTCAACCCTGCTGGCCGTCGCCTATCGGGCCTGGCGGCGCTCCGACGCCCGTTCTTTTCTCGTATTCCTGGCCGGCTGCCTCACGGCGGGGTTGCCCTGGTTCTTCGGCATCTACCTGCCCTTCCGGTCGACCTTCAGCAAGATCGGCTCGGGCTGGGGGATGCTCTCTCTCCCCCGCTCCATCGGTCAAGTCTATAGCAACCTGTTGCACAACCCATTGCCTCGCTATCTCCAGTTGATGCCGGTGGCAGGCTTTTTTCTGGTCCTTTTCGGGGCCTGGGTGCTCTTGAAGATCGGCCGGTCCCGGACGACCGGCCGGCCGAGCGGCTCCGGGCATGCCGCCGACATTGACGTTTTCATCTCATTTTGGATCGTCGGCGCAATCCTCTCTATGGGACTACTGAATTATCGTCCCCTGCGCTATTATCTGCCCTTGATACCTGCTCTTTACCTGGCCGTTTCACTGTTGATCAGGGACCGGGACTGGATCCGTTCTGAAAGCCGCCTGTTCTGGCTGTTGGCCATTCTTCCGGCTGGCCTGCTCTTCCCGTTCTTCCAATTTCTTACGGTTGGACCCTCAAGCTTCCTGGTTTTTCCCCTTGTCTTGCGCCTCTTCGTTTTTCTTTCCCTGGCAGGAATCATAATGTTCTTCGCCGCCCCAAACACGGCCTGGAAAACAGCCTGCGCGGCGGTCGTCTTCGTCGTTAGCTTGGGTTGTTCGCTGTTTCTCTATGCTACCCAATTCTATTATAAACCGACCTATCGTCTGGAGGCCGCCTCGCGCTTTATGGAAACGCTGCCCGCCGGCTCAGTTGTCATGGGCCAGGAAGCGTCCAGGCTGACCCTGGGAACACGTTTCAAAACCGTCCTGGCCTATGAGAACTGGTTCAACGACCGCGATCCTTTCACGCGTTACGCTCCAAACTATATTCTGGTCTTGGACAGGTTCGGCGATGCTGAAATGGGTTGGATCCGCCGTAAATTCCCAGATGTCGCTACCTCCCTCCGGCTCGTTCGCGCGTTTCCGATTTGGGACACGACCGTATCGCTGTATCGGGTGCCGGAATAAAGTTCATTCAGTTCTCTCTTCCTTATGAGTGATTTTAGACGATCTGCAGGTATGAAGAGAAACGAACCTTTTTGAATCTGAAGAAGACGCTCAGGCCGTTTTCTCTTTTCCTGTCCTTGTGCTGAAAAAGGCTGCTGCGAGGTAGGACAGCGCGGCCAGGACGAGCACAACGGTGAAATTCCAGTTGATGGAGACGATCACGGCCATGATCGAACCGAGGACCGTGGCGAACGAGTTTGCCCCCCACGCCCAGCCGATCATGGCCTTGTTCTTCTCTCCCAGACGCCGGACGCCCTCGGGGAAAAAAGCTCCCATGAAGAACCCCGCCAAAGATATCAGCATGAAGGCAAACAGGACGCGCCAAGTGAAACCCAGGAACATCAGCCGGTCGAGAATAAAGAACAGAACAAAGCCATAGATTGTGAGGAGGATGGCCAGGAAAAGCGCGAAGGCTGGAATCATGTGCTTTCCGAACGGACGAAAGAGGCGTGCCGTCAGCAGGCTGCCGACGCCGGAAGAGACCAGCAGGGAGAAAAGGATGATCGAGATCGAAATGGCGGGACTGCCGAGAAAGAGCTGGAAGATCTTTATGAAAATGATCTCGACCATGATAAAGGCCAGGCCGATGAAGAAGAAATAGAAGATGAGCGGCTTCTGGCTGGCGTCCGACCGTCTCCGGCGGAGGGGCAGGAAGATAAACAAGAACGAAAAGAGCAGGGACAGGACAAAGATGGAAAGATAGATGGAATTGGAATAAATGATCGCGGAACGAACAATGCTTTCCCCCATGCCCCGGATATACATGTTCCGGAAACGAAATTGGCCGATGCGGTTCGGCTGATTGAAATAGGGAGAGTTGTCGTAGACCGGCGCGATATTGACCGACGATTTCCGCACTGTCCCGTCCAGGTCGGCCATCATGCTGTAGTAGAGATTATCCAGCCTCCTGTCGGGCGAATAGGCGATCTCTTCGGGCGTGTTGGCGGAGCCCTTGAGGATCTCGTAATCCCGATCGGTGAAGGCACCCTTTTTAAGGAAGAAGCTGTTGAAGCCTCCGGAACGCTGGACGATGAAGAATTTTTCCTCCGGATGCTCTATCCCCATCTCCTTCAAGGCCTGGAGCGCCGTCGCAAACAACCGCTCGCCGTTCCAGTGCACGATGTAGACTAACCCGTCCGGCTGGAGGTGCTCCCAGTAGTCCTTGAAGCTCTCCACCGTATAAATATATGTCTCGGAGATGCTGAGGGCCCCTGAAAGGAGAGAGTCGGCGTTATGTGAATTGACCATCTGGATGACATCGAACTTGCGTTTCAGGCGCTTGAGGACACTCCGCCCTTCGTCGGCAATGAGGTTCACTTGCGGCAGATGGAAAATCCGCCCCGTGTAGTCCGCATACTCGTTCTTGAGAAGCTCGCAGATGACCGGGTCCATCTCGATGGCCACGATTTGTTTAAAACCGTGAGACAGAGCGCAAAGGACCTCGTAACCCCCGGCCGAGCCGATGATAACCGCGGAACCATCCCGGGCCACCTGGAAAGGCAGGGAAGCGGGGTCCCATTCGATTTTTTTCAGGAAGGCCAAGTTGCCATCGAACCTTCTGATGAACGATTGCATCGTACCGCCGTTGATCCAGATGACCTTGCGGATCTGCATCCACGGGGCCACGTCGATCTTGTCGATCGTGCTCCACTTGCTGAATTCTATGCGGTTGTTCTCGAACTGGGCGTTGTACTGACGCTTGTCAGACTCCAGCGTGGGAACGATGGGGAAGACTTTGGCTTCGAACAGAAAGGCCGCGGCGAAAACGGCGATTAGAACGCCGAAGACCGTGATCCGCACAATCCTGCGGCCTGTGGCTATGAAAAACCAGGCCAGCGCCAGGAGGAAGAAGAGGAGGATCAGGATTCGGTTCGGACCGAGCCAGGGGATGAGCGGGATAATGGCCAGGGAACCTAGGCTGGCCCCCGCCAGGTCGATGAAATAAAGGCGGCCGATGCTCTCAGAATAGGCGGAAAAGATCAGGGCCAGCACCACGCCCCCAAAAAAGAAAGGCAGCAGCAGGATCAGAAAATTGAGGACCAGGAATAGGAAGTTGTGAAATGGCGCAAAAAGGTGGAGGAAGTCGATCGTGAACACCAGGGTCGCCTTATAAGCCAGGGGAAAAGAGATGACGAAGAGCAGGAGAAAACGGGACAGCAGGGTCGCCTGGTCTTTACGCTGGGAGAGTTTGCGCAGCGCCAGGAAGACGCCGCTCAGACCATAGCCGAATAAAGCCAACGAGATGATGAGGAAAGCGAACTGCCCGAAGTAGACCACTGAGAAAACGCGGGTCAGGAGCACTTCGGCCAGCATCGTGGTGAAGGTGACGGCGAAGATCGTGAACAGCAACTTCCATCGTTTCATGAATTCCTCCAAAAGAAAACACGGCATTATATCATCCCCGGGGCCGACCGTCAATTCAATGTATGCGTCCATAATATATTGAAATTTTATAAACGATTGACTAAAGCGGCGGAGTTTGCTAAGGTAAAAAATTGAGCATTTGACCGTCAATGAGGAAAATCATGAGGAAAATTATCGGTATCCGCAGGGAAGACAAAAATGAATGGGAAAAGAGGGTACCCCTCGTGCCCGCTGACGTGCGCTGGCTTAAAGAAAAACATGGCATTCACGCCATTGTCCAACCTTCAAAAATCAGGATTTTCGCCGACGAAGAATACCGCCAGGCCGGAGCTGAAATCAGCGAGGATATGAGCCGGGCTGAGGTCATTTATGCCGTCAAGGAAATCCCGGCATCCTTTTTTCAGAAAAACAAGACCTATGTCTTTTTTTCGCATACCATCAAGGGTCAGGCCTACAACCTGCCGATGCTCAAAACCATGGTCGATTTGGGCTGCAACCTGATCGACTATGAACGGGTGATTGATGAAAAAAATCAACGGCTGATTTTTTTCGGCCGTTACGCCGGGCTGGCTGGTATGCTGGACACCCTGCACGCCTACGGCCAAAAACTGCTGGCCCGCGCTGTGCCGACTCCGTTTGCCAAAATCAAACAAGCCTACCAATATGAATCCCTGGCCGCGGCCAAGGAAGCCATTGCCGCCATTGGCGCCCAAATCGACGAACATGGATTTCCCACGGAATTGTGCCCGCTGGTGGTCGGCTTCGCCGGATACGGCAACGTATCGCGCGGCGCTCAGGAAATTTTCGACCTGCTGCCGCACAAAATTCTCTCGGCCGAGGCCCTGCTCGAAATGGCCGAAAATTTTGCCAATGACAATTTGAATTTGTTCAAGGTGGTTTTCAGTGAAGACGACATGGTCCGGCCGCGGCAGGGAATTTTTGATTTGCAGGACTACTACACCCACCCCGAAAAATATGAGTCCGAATTTGAAAATTATCTGCCGCTGCTGTCCATCCTGGTCAATTGCATTTACTGGACCGAAAAATATCCGCGCCTGGTCAGCAAGGAATACCTGAAAAACCGGACCATCCTGGAATCCAACCTCAACCTGCAGGTCATCGGCGACATCAGTTGCGATATCGACGGTTCCATCCAAATCACCAACAAAGCTACCAAGCCCGATGACGCCTATTACACTTATTTTGCCGAAAATGACCGCTTTGAAAACGGCATCGAGCCGCTCGGGGTAACGGTCATGGCCGTGGACAACCTGCCTTGCGAATTCCCCCGCGAATCATCGGTTGAGTTTTCCGCGGTATTGCGCGATTTCGTCAATGCCATCAGCGGTGCCGATTTCAGTCAAGAACCAGAAACCTTAAAACTGCCTTTCGCCATTCAGAAAGCGCTGATTCTGCAGCGGGGAAATTTCAGCCGCGCTTATCAATACATGAATGATTTCGTAACCCAGCAGAGCTGGATAAGAGCCTTAGATAACAAATTTTCTTTGCAAAAAGCAAAGAAAATTAATTATAAGGCTCTAAAATAGGAGGAACACAATGAAAAAAATACTAGTTCTGGGCGCAGGCCTGGTAAGCAGGCCCGGAGTGAATTACTTGTTGGAGCAAAATAACCTGTCGGTCACCGTCGCCTCGCGCACGGTGAGCAAGGCCGAAAAGCTGGTCAAAGAGCATGCCAACGGCAAGGCCGCGGCCGTGGACGTGGAAAACAACCAGGCCCTGACCGCTTTGATCCGGGAACACGACATCGTCATCAGCTTGCTGCCCTGGATACACCATGTGAAGGTTGCCAACCTGTGCCTGGAGCACGGGAAGGATATGGTAACCACTTCTTACGTCAGCGAGGGGATGAAAAAGCTAGCCCCGGCCGTCCTGAACAAGGGCCTCCTCTTCCTCAACGAGATGGGCGTCGACCCGGGCCTCGACCACATGTCGGCCATGAAGGTCATCCACGCCGTCGAGGCCGAGGGCGGCAAGGTGCTTCATTTCCATTCATACTGCGGCGGCCTGCCCGCCCCCGAGGACAATGACAATCCGTTCGGTTACAAATTTTCATGGAGCCCGCGCGGCGTGATTCTGGCCTCGCGCAATTCGGCCCGCTTTCTGGAAAACGGCAAGATCGTGGAGATCGAAGGCAAGGACCTATTTCTCAATTTTAGGTTGGAAACCATAGAAGGCCTGGGGAAATTCGAGCTTTACTTCAACCGCGACTCAGTGCCATATAAGGAATTATACGGCTTGAAAGACGCCCAGACAGTCATTCGCGGCACTTACCGCAACCTGGGCTGGTGCGAGACCCTGAAAAAGATCGTCGACCTGGGGTTGGTCGATGAAACCCCGCAGCCCGGACTCAAGGGAATCACCTATAAAAAAATGGTGGCCGACCTGGTCGGCTGCCCCGCTGACTCGCACATCAAGGAAACGACAGCCAAGAAGCTCGGCATCCCCGCCAGCTCGGAGATCATCAAGCGCCTGGAATGGCTGGGCCTTTTCAGCGACGAAACCGTGCCTGACGTAGACAACCGCTTAGACATCCTGAGCGAGCGCATGCAGGAAAAGCTCTTTTTCAAAGAAGGCGAAAAGGACATGCTCATCCTGCGCCACCGTTTCATCATCGAAAATAAGGACAAGACGCAGGACCTGATCACCTCCACTTTGATCGACTTCGGCATCCCCTTCGGCGACTCCTCCATGGCCCGGACCGTCAGCCTGCCCATGGCCATCGGCACCCGCCTGATCGCGGAAGGGAAGATCACGATGAAAGGGGTGCAAACCCCGGTGCATCCCAAGATCTACGAGCCGGTGCTGCTCGAGTTGGAAACCATGAACATCAAGATGGTGGAAAAGAGGATCCCCCAGAAATAAGACGCCCTTGGACAAAACAGCCATAGGCCAGAGCGGCGAACAAGCTGCTGTTGTTTTCCTGAGAAACAAGGGTTTCAGCATTATTCAAACCAATTACCGGGTGGCCGGCGCCGAAGTTGATATTATTGCTCTTACGGGCCGGATATTATGCTTTATCGAGGTCAAAACCCGTAAAAGTAGCGATTACGGCTTACCCGAAGCGTTCGTCCACCTGGCCAAACAGCGAAAAATCATCCGCGCCGCCAAATTTTTTTCCACCCGCAAGCCCTACCGTGAGTACCTAGTCCGTTTCGATGTCATCTCCATCATCCGCGACGAAAACGGCATGACCTTTGATCACCTGGAAAACGCTTTCGAGGAGTAACCAATGCCTGAACTGCGCAAAGATCCCATCACCGGAACCTGGGTCATTATTTCCGAAGAAAGAAAAAAAAGACCCAAATACTATCAAATCGTCGTGGACAAGGACTTGTCCATGCCGCAAAACTGCCCATTCTGTCCAGGCAACGAAGCCATGACCCCGCCCGAAACTTACGCCCTGCGCCCTGACCATTCCCGGTCAAACGAACCGGGTTGGAGCCTGCGGGTAGTGCCCAACAAGTTTCCAGCCCTGCGCATCGAGGGTGAATTGCGTAAAAGCGGCGAGGGTTTCTACGACAAGATCAGCGGCATCGGCGCCCACGAGGTGATTATCGAAACCCCCCAACACCCGCGCGACCGGGTCGACATAGACAGTACCCAGATCAAAAATACCTTGTTAGCCGCCAAATACCGCATCCTGGATTTAAAAAAAGATACCCGCTTCAAATATATAATGGTCTTTAAAAATTTCGGGCCCACCGCCGGCGCCACCCTCTCCCATTCCCACACGCAACTTATCGCCTTGCCGGTCGTGCCGCTGCGCGTCCAGGAGGAAATCGAAGGCTCCCGTGCCCACTTCGAATTGAAGGAACGCTGCATTTTCTGTGACATCATCCACTATGAAAGTGAAGCCGACCGCCGCCTCCTCGTGGAAAACGAACATTTCATGGTCCTGGCTCCTTATGCCCCGCGCTTTTCATTTGAACTGGCCCTTTATCCCAAAAAACACAATCCCGATTTCGAAAACACCACTGAAACCGAAATGGAAAGCCTGGGCGCTATTCTCAGCACAACCCTGGCCAAGGTGGCCCGTGCCCTCACCCACCCCGATTACAACCTGATTATTCATACAGCCCCTTTTAGCAACAACATTCAGGAATTTTTCCACTGGCATATCGAGTTCATGCCGGTTCTGGCCCGCGTGGCCGGTTTCGAATGGGGCACTGGTTTTTATATAAATCCCATCTCCCCCGAGGAGTCGATCCAGGCGCTGAAAGCCATTTGAAGCCGCCATGGACTGGCTACTGAAAACCTTTTTCACACTTTGGCTGCGCGGCCGCACGTTCCTGAATAAATTATTATCAAAACCGACTGCCGCTCCTGGGCCGCTTTTTTTAAAAGGGGAAAAAATTTATCTGCCGTTCTTGAAAGGAGCCAACCTCCCCTGGTTATGCTACGGCAGCGATTTCGGCGCCAATGCCTGGAGCCCGGACGGCGGGGTGGGGAAACCGGAAAACCGGAAAGATCTGCACCGCATTTTCCAGGAGCTGAATAAGCGGGGGATCCATACCGTCCGCTGGTTCCTGCTCTGTGACGGCCGGGCCGGCATCAATTTCACCACGGCCGGAACGCCCCTCGGGCCCGACCGGCACCTGTTCACCGACATCGACGCCGCCCTGGAGATCGCCGCTGCCTGCAATTTAAAGATTATTTTCGTACTGCTCGACTTTCTCTGGTTCGGCAAAGCCGCCCTGGTCAATGGCGTCCAGGTCCGGGGCCGAGGCGGCGTCATCAGCAGCGCTTACAAGCAGCGAGCCCTGCGCCGCAAGATATTGAAACCGCTCCTCAAGCGCTACGGCCGCTCGCCAGTCATCCTGGCCTGGGATATAGTCAACGAGCCCGAATGGGCCACCCAGGGATGTGGTGGCGTTTCCGGCACTGCCCTCGCCTTCCTGGCCATGCGCCGTTTTATCAAAAAGACGGCCCGCCTTGTCCACAGCCACACCAGGCAGCTGGTCACGGTTGGACTGGGTAACGCCGCTGGACTGCCACTAGTCAGGGATACCGGCCTCGACTTCTACCAAGTCCATTGGTATGACCGTTGGGACGCCGTGGCCCCTTTGGACAGGCCGGTGCCTGAATGGAACCTCGATCTTCCCCTGCTCCTGGGCGAATTCCCGACCAAGAATTCAGCCCGCCGCCCGGAAGCAATCGTCGAAGCATCCAAGAAGAGCGGCTATTGCGGTGCCCTGGCCTGGTCCCTATTGGGCACAGACCGTTGCTCGGACATTGACCTAGACAGCGAAGATACCTTGGGATAGTGAGTCGATAGAAGATCAAGGCAAAAGCATTTGGGTCCACCCTACCTGCTCTCCGGAGCGGCGATGTCGAGCCAGGCGAACCAAATCGGGTGGTGCTGCTTGTACCAGCGCAGGATCTCCAGCAACTTGACCTGGTAGGCGGGGGAGATCACCTCGGGCGGGATGCGGTCGAAATGGACGCGGATGTGGTCCTGCTCGGGGAATTCCAGCGCCTCCGAGCAGAGGGTCTGAAGTTCATTGCGGATCCTTCCCGAATCGGAAATACGCACCGGCCGGTGCCGGTAGTCCTCACCACCCATGAAGCGGCTGAGCAGCGGGTTGAAAACCAGCCAACTCTGCTCCAGGGTCTCCATCAGCCGCAGGGTGAAGGTGATGCGCTTGTCGCCGCGGGAGCCGGCCAGCCGCACCGTCACCCGGTAGAGCCCCGGCTCAACCTCCTCCACTCCGGAGGCCCCGGAGTAAGGATCGGGGCACATATAGCCCGATACGGCCAACACGTCCCATTTCTTCTCGGGAAAGAAATCGCCAGCCTCGACCGAGGATTTGTGCACCGGGATGCCGGCCTGGCGGGCATCATCAATCATTTCCCGAAAGCGGGCGGCGGTGGCCGTGTCGACCTCCCGGCCGAGCACTTGACCCAGCCGGGCGGAGAAGCCCTCCGCGTCGGGGTCAAGCCCCATCACCAAGCGTTCCTGCTGGTAGGGAACCTCGAAGGTCGAGGTGAAGGGGGAGATATAGGCGACGAGCCCCAGCATCGGGGCCAGGCTGGCGGCTTGAATGGCCTCAGCCGAAGCCGCATAGCCGTCACACAAAAAGAGGTGGCGTACGCCGTCCTGCTTGTAGGGGCCAATATGGTAGGTCGGGGCATAGGTGCCCGATTCGCTGAAGGCGGGGATGCCGGTCGGCAGAAGGAAACCGTCCTCGACTACGTGCGCTCCAGCGGCGGTCCACTCCCGCCACAATTCGCCGATGCGCGCCTCGCGGCTCTTGCCGCCCAGGGTCCAGATGTGGACATGCTCCGGAGTGATGTCGGGGTAGGTTTTGCGGATGGCCCGCATCACCTGTTCCCGTGGGGTACGGAAGGAGAGGAGGATCGACTCCTCGACGGCTCGGTCGGCCACTTCGCGGGGAAGAAAGAGGTTGCCCATGTACCCCTCGTAGGGGCGGGTGATCGCCAGCGGCTGATCGAACAAGTGCAGGACGGTCATCGGTCCAGTCTCGGCCCCCTTGGAGAAGCGCGAAGTATTCTCCAGCGTGTCGATCGCCGCGCCCCAAATAGTGATGCCGGCAGACTTGATATCACGGTAGAACTCGTCCCAGCCATACCCCTTGCGGTTGAGCAGCCGCACCACCTTGCGATCTAGCCAACGGGCCACCGCAGGTCTGGCATAGACCCGACCGAAGCCGAGTTGGGGATTTGACCCCATCTCCGGGGTCTCCCCGGCCTTGGGCATCAGTCCCTCCCCTATGCAGACCATGATGGCATGATTTTCGGGGAGCTGGCGTGACAGGTACCACAGGCTTTCGCTCATGGCATAGGCCGAGATGGCATCGGCCTCCTTCTTGGCCTGGTTGAGCCCGGCTTTGTCGAGTCCCTTGCCGGCGCCGTAGCGGCCGAACAAGCGCGTGCCGAGTGCCGTTACGGCACCTGTGACGGCGAACAGCCGCTCCATGCCGCCCTCCATGAACGAGATGTCACTGGTGAATTCCTTGGCCGGCTCGCCGCGTACCCAGACGACCTCGACGTTCTCGAGCCAGAGATGGAAACGGCCGAGAATGGGGCGGGCGTCAAAGGCCCACTGGGCGATCAGATCCCGGGTCTCTTGGGAATGAGAATTCATGGTAACCTCCTTGACAAGGTGCGAAGATGGGCCGCGGCGCTCTTGGTTCCAGCGGCGGACCGGCTTTCATTGTAGGCAAAGTCCCGATAAAAATCAAATTGCAACCCCATGGCAGAAAACTTCTTTTACTGTCGAGGAAATCGGTCCAAACCACACTGACTATAAACTGATCATTCACAATGCCCTTTGCACCAAGAATATCTGTTGTTTAATCATGATCGATCTCCAAAGAGAGCATGACCGGATCAGGCTCCTCGAAAAATTGCAACGCTTCACCTTTTCTCCGCAGGCCGGCCCAATGCAGAATCCCCGCAACAGCAAGCAGTAGAAATATCCCCATTATCATTGCGACAGGTCTGACAAGACAAAACTGCTCAATCAGGGTCACCAGAATCAAATAGAACAGAAAAGCAAAAATATATGGTCCAGCAAAGATTTTCATCTTAGCTTTCCCCGGCAGGTAAGAACATGTGAAAGGAATCTTCCTGAACCGCAGGAAAGCGGCTTCCAAAATAATAAAAGCCAGCGCGATCACGAAAACTGTATGAATTAAAGCGAAACGCGCCCCCCCCGCCAACCAATGAAATATTCCACCCATAATGGCGATTGGCAGCATTACCCGCACGGCGGCCGCCTTGATGAGTCCAGACCGGTAGACTGCCGGCCGTTCATCGGCAGCGCTGCGAAAGATCCAGTTGGCATCAAATTCCACCGGAATTTCCACAATCGCCCGCAGGCTGATCAGGGAAAAGGCGAAGAGCAGATGCAACGGCGCGATTTTGAAAGCGAGCGCCAATGCTGTGGATCCTAATGCAATGCCCTTGATAAAAAGGAGTAAAGCCAGTGCCGTCCCAACGGCCAGGAAACCTCCTATCCTGAACCGGTGCAGGGAGCTGCGTTTAAGGGTGGCCACAGTAAAATCGTAAACCACCCGCTCATGGGGATGACGCAGAAACAGCCGCTTCAGAGCGACTATGAATTTACTCTCAGGGCTGATCAATTCATCCTGTTCATCCTGGCGGCGAAAATGGCGGCGGTAACCGATTGCTGCCACTGAAATATACACGAGCAGCAGAAGTAGCAGGACTACAATTCCTGCTAGGGCCAGGCGAAAATAGAAGGGATTATGTCGACCGATGAGTAATTCGTACAGGCCAGTGAACCAAAGGGGAGGAAGAACTAAAGACCTCGGATCGGATTGAGCCAACCAGCCAGAAGCCGCTTGCAAACTCCGGTCGATACAAGCAAAGAGAACCATTACCGCGAAGATCCAGATGAACTGCAGATAGACACCCGCTTGTCTGAACCAGTTGCGCGGCAATATAATCATGAACAGCGACTGAATGAAAGCGCATAGAAAAAAGACAAACAAACAAGCTAACCATGCCACAATGAAATGGGCGAAAAAGTAGCGGACACTGTATAGAATACTAGTCTGCTTGGAGGTCAGTAGCACCGTAAAAATTAATCCTGAAGCCAGGGCCACACTCAGACAATACAACCCAATAAATAGTCCAATGGCGGCAATTTTCGCCACTAGAATGCGGAATAAGGAAATGGGAAGATGTCCAAGATTAAGAAAATCGCGTCGGTCCAGGAAAAAATGATCCCATTGCAGAATTGAAATGACGGCGAACACTAGAATAATAAAGGACAAGAAGTAGCATTTTTCAAACCACGAGGCTGGCGAATCGGGAGTAAACAGATATTTGGGAAAGAGAATCGAAAGGGAGAACAAGGCTCCAGCCACAGAGAGAATCACAGCAGTCACGACAACCTTCTCCAACTGCATATCGAGAAAGGCTATGGAATCATTTTGGAAAAAGCGGATAAAAAAATGACGGCAGAGGACGACAAAGGTCCCGCGCGTTTTTCCCTTCTGGCAACGGAGGATCATACTCCTCCGCGCACAACGTCAGCGATCGCTCTGGCCACCGTCTGTGGGTCTTCCCGGATCACCAACTGCCGGAAGACTTCTTCCAAACTTGGAGCGGCCAATATTTGGCGCAGGTTGCTCACCGAATCGTGGGCGACTATGGAACCCTGATGGAGAATCAGCACGCGCGAGCATATCTTCTCCACCTCGTCCATGCCGTGCGAGCTGAAGAATATCATTTTACCGCACGCTGCCAACGCTTGGACCAAATGGCGGAAAATCATCACCATCGAGGCATCCAGCCCGGAAAGGGGCTCATCCAGGAGCAACACTTCCGGGTCATGGATCAGGGCGGCAATGAGCAGCACTTTCTGTTTCATGCCCTTGGAATAGGAAGATATGGCATGATAAGCAAAGTCACCCAGGTGGAACAGTTCCAGAAGCGATCCGACCTTTTTGTTCAGCACGGATTCGGGCAGCCGCCGCAGCCGGCCCACCAGCAACAGGTACTCCCAGGCGCTCATGTGGGAGTAGAGTTCCGCTTGTTCGGGCACATATCCCAGCCGGCGCTGGAACCAGGGTAAATTGCTGCGCACATCGCGCCCACAGTAGCGGATCTCGCCCTTACTGGCTGATAACAGCCCGGTCAGAATTTTGACCGTGGTCGATTTGCCTGATCCGTTCGGCCCCAGATAACCGAGTATCTCTCCCGGCTTGATGGTGAAATCAATGCCCTTCAACGCCCAGAATTGGCCGTACCGTTTTTTTAACCCCTGTACTTCGAGCATATTTTGCCTCTCGCTTCCGCTCTTCAACCAGAGTTTCGAATTTCTCTAATTCCTTCTTTTTCAATATACTCGAATGGTTTTTTCTTTGCAATCGGAGTTCGCAGTGAATAGCTAAACGATCCTTGTCGGTAAAAAACGCCGCAGCACATATTGCTTTTTTTTTCAGCGCGGAGTAAAATTTAATTTATTCAATAAAAATAAGGAGGATTTTAAATATGGCTAAAAAGTATAATTTCTACGCCGGACCGGCAATTCTGCCTCAGGAAGTGATGAAAAAAGCGCAGGAAGAGCTGCTTGATTTCAACGGCATCGGGCTTTCCATCATGGAGATCAGCCACCGTTCGAATGATTTTGAGGCAGTGATCACCACCGCCGAAGCCAAGATCCGCTCCCTGCTCGGGGTGCCGGAAAACTATACGGTGCTGTTCCTGCAGGGCGGCGCCAGCCTGCAATTCGGCATGATCCCCATGAATCTGTTGAAAAGTAAAAAAGCCGATTATGTCCATACCGGCGAATGGGCCAAAAAAGCCATCAAGGAAGCCAAGCTGTTCGGCACCGTGAACATCGCCGGCACTTCAGAGGACAAAAACTTCAACTATGTCCCGGACAAATTCAACTTCTCTCCCGACGCCCAATACGTGCACGTCACCTCCAACGAGACGATCGGTGGCATCCAATGGACGAAATTCCCTGACACCGGCAAAATACCGCTCTTTGTCGATATGTCCTCCGACATCTTCAGCCGCCGCATCGACGTTTCCAAGTTCGGTTTGATTTATGCCGGGGCCCAGAAAAACATCGGCCCGGCCGGTGTCACTCTGGTCATCATGCGCAACGACCTAGTCGAGGCCTGCGCCGACGGCCTGACTACCATGCTCAGTTACAAAACTCACGCCAAGGAAAAATCGCTCTACAATACCCCGCCCTGCTTTGCCATTTACATAATTAAACTGGTCATGGATTGGATTGAGAGCAATGGCGGTTTAGCGGGCATTGAAAAGATCAATGAGCAGAAGGCCAAGGCCATCTACGACACGATCGACCATAGCAACGGCTACTACAAGGGAACCGCCAATGTCAAGGACCGTTCCAAGATGAACGTCACCTTCCGCCTCCCCAGCGAGGAACTTGAGGGAAAATTCATCAATGATGCCAAAAAAGCCGGATTCATTGGCCTGAAAGGCCATCGCAGTGTCGGCGGCTGCCGGGCTTCCATTTACAACGCCATGGGCCTGGATGGAGTTTTGGCCTTGACCCAATTCATGGAAAAATTCGCCAGGGAAAACAAGTAAACCTTTTGCTTTAAAAATCAGTTTTGAAAAAAAAGCGGCAAATCCCCATTGGAGCGTGGTTTTTTTCAGAAAAAGTTGACAATTGCGCAAAAATCTGCTAACTTAATAACGGATAATAAAAAGGAAGGTGTTTTATTAGCCAAGCAATTGAATATGTCATTAATAAATACCTCAAGGTCAATCAATATGTCCTGCCAATCTGCAGCTTTAAAAATGCCTAAACAGAAACGGCCATGATCAGAATCCTGATTACCGACGATTTGAGCACCAGGATCATTGATAAACTCAATGAAATCCCCGAGTTTGAAATTATCGAAAAAACAAATTTCATCCCGGAAAAACTCGCAACTGAGATAAAAAACGTTGATGCTGTAGTAGTTAGCGGCACAACACTACTGACGTCCGCCATGCTGAAAGGCGCCGTCAACCTGAAAATCATTGTCCTAACTGGAGGTGGACCCAATCATGTGGATACCACGATGGCACTTCGGAAAAATATCGAAATCCGTAACACCCCGCTGTTTCCCACTTCGCACTCTGGCACTTCAACTGCAGAAAACCAGGAGCGCGAAGGGTTGGATGTGATTGCCATTTTAAAAGATTTCTTCAATGTGTAAGCCATGACTACCATCGTCGGAAATAAACTTAATTCGGCCAATAAGAAAATTCTGGACCGTATGAACAAAATGGACTTCGATTTTATAAAAAAAGAAGCCATTTCCCAGATTGAATCGGGAGCCGAATATATCGAAGTCAATGCCTTGTCCCTGCTGCACAACGAAACACCTTTCCTGCGCAAGATTATTCCCATGCTGGAGAAATTGGGCGCCAAGCTGATGATCATCAGCGAAAATGTCGAGGCACTGAAAGAAGCCCTGCTGATTTCTAAAAATCCGATGATTATTGGGGCCGTTGAATACGATATCGAAAAAATAGATTTTTTAATTGACACGGTCAAGGATAAAAATGCCAAAATTATTGCGTTGATCAGGGACAAAAGCAACAGCCATCACTCCACACCGGAGAAATCGCTGCTAATCGCCCAAAAATACATAGATTACCTGCTGGACTTGGGCATGAAAAGGCAGGATATTCTCTTAGATCCGCTGGTCCAGCCTCTGGAGGAAGATTTTAACAACGGAAAAGTCTTCCTGGACAAGTTGGAATTATTCAAACTGGATTTTCCTCAGGTCAAAACCATGGCCAACGTTTCACAGCTTTCTGAAGGCCTGCCCAAGCGCCAGATGCTCGCCTCCTATTTCGTTGCCCTGGCCATCGCCAAAGGACTTGATTACATCGTTACCAATGTCCTGGATGAGGATTTTTACGAATCAATCGTTACCACTATGTCAATTATGGGCAAAGACAAAAACCTGCAGGCTTATTTAAAATATTGCCGCAATCACAAAGAATCCAAGTTATAAGGAATCAGGGATGGAGGATCATAAAATAAAAGAGATTCTAATTGAAAAGAATGGTGCATTCAAAAAACTATTCTTAGAACACCAGGAACTTGAAGAAAAATTGCAACTTCATATGCGAAAAAAATTCAAAAACGATGAAGAACGAATCGAAGAAAAAAACATTAAAAAGAAAAAACTCAAGTTGAAAGACGCCATGCAAAAGCATATTTACGAGTTCAAGCAAAAGTTGAACTGAAAATGAAAAAACGAAGAATAAAAAAAGTCAACATTTCCACTTTGACCCGTATTTCTTTCCTGCCTTCTGTATTTACCATGCTTAACCTTTTCCTTGGCTTTCAAGCCCTGCTTTACGTTATCGGGAGCAAGAGAAATTTCAAAACGGCGATTTATTATATAACTGCCAGCGTGATCATGGACGGCTTCGACGGCACCATCGCCCGCCTGACCAAAACCGAATCCAATTTCGGTGTACAGCTCGATTCCTTGGTGGATGCCATCACTTTCGGCCTGGTTACATCCATATTGGCATACCAGTGGGGCTTCCAATCCGGATATACCAGGATCGGCAGCATTGTCAGTTTTGTGTTTTTAAGCGCCGGATTGATCCGTTTGGCCCGTTATAACGTCTTCAAGGAGGCCAAGGCTTTTCCTGCCAATATCTTTATCGGAGTGCCTATTCCGACCGCCGCCATGGCCATCTGTTCCATCGTGTTGATTTTCGGTGAAACACATCCGCAGACTAAAATAGGTATCCTGCTCTTTTCACTTTACATCATCCTGATTTCACTGCTGATGATATCCAATATCAAGTATAAGACCATAAAAAAAATTGTTCTAAAAAATAGCCTGAAGGCACTTTTCCTGATGGCCATGATCATCGCCAGTCTGGTCATCTTCCCCGACATAACCATTCCCATCCTGACCTTCTCCTACATGTTGTCGCCGCTTTTTTTCTTAATTTTTTCCAGGAAACACAAAAGTATTGAACCAGCCAACTTCGCCAAGCAAGCCGAAGCTCCTGGGGTTAGCAAACCCGAAGCCTGAGCACTGTTCATGGCTGAAGAAAACTCACTGTACAGTCATTTCAAGCCCTTCTTAAAAAGATTCATCCTGGCCTTGTTTTTCATGGCCATGGTGGCCGTGTTCACAGCTTTTTTTGCGGTGATCATCCAGCCGGTCATCGATGAGTTGTTCATCCAGGGCGGCGGCCAGCTTTCGGCAAAAAGCAAAATCATCCGCAACCTGATCATGCATACCCTAAGGGTCAAAGAAAATAAAATGACTCAGGTCCTGCCCCTGCTCCTGTTCCTGTCTTTTCTCGGCCAGGCTATTTTCTCTTTTTTTTCCCTCTATATGATGAAAACACTGGGATTGAAAGTAGTACGCAACATCCGCGACAAGCTGTACCGCAACCTGATCTATCAATCGATTGAATTCTTAAGCAAATCCAAAACCGGAGACCTGGTCTCACGTATCTCCAACGATATCGAAAAAATCAAATTGGCCGTGGCCGAAACTCTTGCCGTATATATCAGGGAAAGCCTGACCCTGGTCTTCCTGCTAACCGTGATTTTCTACCAGGATTGGGCAATGGCTTCCATTTCACTGATCCTGATTCCCATTGCCGCAGTTCCCTTGATCTATTTGGGCCGCAAAGTAAAAAAACGCGGCGTTCAGTCCCAGGAAACCATCGGCGAACTGGCCAATTTCATGAGTGAATCGGCCATGGGCAATAAAATCGTTAAAGCCTACAACATGGAGGAATTTGAAATCAACAAGTTCCGCCAGCTCAACCACAAGCATTTCCGCATCAATGCCAAAATCGCCATGGCTTATTCGCTCGCGTCGCCGATCATGGATATCATCGGCGGGCTGGTGGCTGCCGGTCTTTTCACCATCGGCATGCATCGCATTTCCATGAATACACTTTCGCCAGGCCAATTTATTTCTTTCCTGGCCGCCCTATTCATGATGTACAACCCGATCAAAAGACTTTCCATGGCCCACAACGATTACCAGCAGGGCAAAGCCGGCTACGAACGGGTCAAGCAGATCATTAACACCGAAAATCCTATCCATGACAGGGCGTCGGCTCTGGAAATCAAGAGTATCCGCGGTGAAGTAGAATTTAAAAATGTCTCATTCTCATATCGACCGGACGTGCCTGTATTGAAAAATATTTCTTTTACGGCCAAACCTAATGAACTGGTGGCTCTGGTCGGAGCCAGCGGGTCCGGCAAAACAACTATCATGAACATCCTGCTGCGCTTCTATGAACAGCAGGCCGGCGAAATTTTCATCGACGGCCGGGACATCCGCTCCATTACCCTGAAATCGCTGCGCGAACAGATCGGAATGGTCACCCAGGACGTTTTCCTTTTCAACGACACCATCCAGAATAACATCGCTTACGGCCGCAAAAAGTTCAGCGCCAGCGACATTCAAAATGCCGCCATCGTCGCCCGCGCCGCCGACTTCATCGCCGAACTGCCACTGCAATATGATACAGTTGTCGGAGAACGCGGCATATTCTTATCCAACGGCCAGAGACAGCGTATTTCCATCGCCAGGGCGGTATTGAAAAAACCGCAAATTCTCATTTTTGACGAAGCCACTTCATCGCTGGACTCGGAGTCAGAAAGGCTGATCCAGGAAGCCATGGCCGAAGTGATGAAAAACCGGACCACTTTTATTATCGCCCACCGCTTGAGCACCATCATCGAAGCCGACCGCATCCTGGTGATTGAAAGCGGCGAGATCAAGGAGACCGGGAACCACCGCGAACTGCTTAAAAAAAGAGGGCTTTATTACTCACTGTACAATTTGCAATTTCCGGAAATGAATATTATAATGTGATCCATGAAAAGCATGACCGGATTTGCGCAAGGGAGATTTGACTTCAAGGACTTTTCGCTGTTTATCTCTTTTAAATCCTATAACAACCGCTACCTGGAAATCTATTTCAAGGGTAACGGCATCTCCGCGGTAAGCGAAAAAATCATCAAGGAAATACTCAAGGAAAAACTTCAACGCGGCAAAATTGAAATCGTCTTTGACCTGTTTCAAAATAATCAAAAAAACTGGAACATCCAATTAAACAGCGCCCTGCTCGAAGAAATCATAAGCAAAATCAAGCCTTTGAAGGATAAATTCGGCCAGAGTCTGAACCTGTCGCTGGACGCACTGCTCAAGCTGCCCATGATTTTTCACCTGGATTACAACCTGGACCGCCTCAGTCAGAAGGATCAGGCCGATATCAAAAAATCGATCACCAAGGTATTTGGAGATTTTTTGGCAAGCCGTGCTCAGGAAGGCATGTTCATCGGCAAAGACCTGCTGGACAGCATCGTCTTGATTGAAAACCACATTAAAATCATCGGCGGCAAAGAAAAAGATTTTGAAAAAGATATGTTCCTCAATTACCAGAAAAAAATCACCAAGTACGTCAAGGGTTTGAATATTGACGAAAAAAGAATCGCCCAGGAAGCCGCCATCAGCGCCGAAAAAACCTCAATCGCCGAGGAGATCAACCGCTTGAAAACCCACAGCCAAAGGCTGAAAAATCTTCTGAAAGATAAAAAATGCGCTACCGTCGGCCGGGAAGCCGATTTCCTGTCCCAGGAAATACAGCGCGAAACCCATACCATTGCCGCCAAGACCAACTGCCTGGATATTCATCAGCATATTCTCATTATCCGCCGCGAAATAGAAAAAATCAGGCAGCAGGTGCAAAATATCGAATAAAGCTCCGCATATGCACAACATCATCGTCATCTCGGGTCCATCAGGTTGCGGGAAATCAACATTGATTCACAGATTGCTCGCCGCTTTTCCAGAATTGCGTTTCTCGGTTTCGTACACCACCCGGCCAATGCGAAAAAATGAAGTTCCCGGAAAGGATTACCATTTCATTTCCGAGCGCGAATTTCAAAAAATGCTCGGCGGCGGTCAATTCATCGAATGGGCCGAAGTGCACGGCCACTACTACGGCACCAGTTGTAAAGAGGTCCGAGCCAAGTCTGGCAAGGGCCGGACGTTGGTCCTGGATATCGACTCCCAGGGGGCGCGCAACATCAAACGCCAATTCCCTGAGGCCATGGCCATTTTCGTGATTCCACCCTCGCTGGCTGAATTGAAAAAACGTTTGCGCAAACGCGAGATGAAATGGAACAAAGAAACGCAACAAAGACTGCAAACGGCGCTGAACGAATTGAATGAATATGGATTATACGAATATTTGATCGTCAACCATGACCTGGAAAATGCATTCTCCGATCTGAGCTGTCTGTATGTCGCTTTTTGCCGGCAAATGGCCCGCAACGAAGATAAAATCAAAAAACTTATCCGAGGTCGAATATGAAACTCATCTTGGGTGTTAGTGGCTCAATCGGCGCTTACAAAGCCGTTGATATTATGCGCTTGTTTCAAAAAAACGATCACGCGGTCACAGTAGTTATGACCTGGGCGGCGACGCAAATCATAGCGCCGCTGACTTTTGCAACCTTCGCGCCGGGAAAAGTATTTCATGAACTGTTTGCAGAAAAGCAAGACCCGCTGCTGCACATCAATTTGAGCAAGGAAAATGACCTGCTGCTGGTGGCGCCGGCCACGGCCAACATCATCGGCAAAATGGCCAACGGCATCGCTGACGATCTTCTGTCCACCTTGTTCTGCGCTTTTTTCAAACGGGTGGTGCTGGCTCCGGCCATGAATTCCCACATGCTGGAAAACCCTGCAGTGAGAGAAAATCTCGCCCGCTTGCAAAGCCGGGGCATTGAAATCATCGAGCCCGCCGAAGGTTTGCTGGCTAACAACGAAATTGGCAAAGGAAGACTGCCGGCTCCCGAAGCCATTTACCGCCACTGCCTTGATATTGCCGGTGTTTAAAAAAATAATCATCACTTCCGGACCCACCCAGGAGCCAATCGACCCTGTACGTTTCATTTCCAACCGCTCCTCGGGGAAAACCGGCTATCATCTGGCCATGGAGGCCAAGGCCAGAGAAATCGGTCCGATTGTCTTTATCACCGGCCCCACTTTTTTCCTGCCCTCTGGAGTGGACTTGATCCAAGTGGAAACAGCGCAGGAAATGCATGACGCCATCGACAAGCATTTCCGCCAGGCCGATGTGGTCATCATGGCGGCGGCAATCAGTGACTACCGCAGTTTGAAATATTACCAGGACAAGTTGAAAAAAAACAGTGAAAGAATCATCCTGGAACTGGTCAAAACTCCGGATATTCTCCTCCAGTTGGGCCAACGCAAGCGAAAAAATCAACTCCTGGTCGGTTTTGCCGCCGAAACCGAAGATATTTTTATTAACGCCCAGAAAAAGTTATTGGAAAAAAACCTCGATCTTTTGGTTTTAAATGAAATTTCGCAAAACAATCCGGCCTTCGGCAGCGAAGAAAACCAGGTGTATCTGTTGCGTCCCGATGGGATCAAAAAATTAGAAAAAATGAACAAGGCTCATGTCGCCGCGCACATTTGGGATGAAATCCTCGACCTGACCGGACATGCCTGAGACTTATACGCAGTTCCAATGAACGAGTTAAAAGAAATATTGCGATTTTACGAAGAAATGGGCGCGGAGTTCCTGCATTTGCCTGGAAGCAACCCGCACGCCGACCTGGCCGAGTTGAACCGCTCCATCCTGCAATGCCGGCAATGCCGGCTTCATGAAAGCAAAACCCACTACGTCATTGGCGAAGGCTCCGACCACCCCGATATCATTTTCATTGGTGAAGGACCTGGTCAAACCGAAGACCAATTCGGCCGCCCTTTTATCGGCAATGCCGGGCAGCTGCTGGACAAAATCATCCAAAAAATGGGTTACCACCGCGAAGACGTATTCATCAGTAATGTAGTGAAATGCCGGCCGCCCAATAACCGTGAACCTTCGAAAGAAGAAGCCGCAGCCTGCCTACCATATTTACGCCGCCAAATAGAACTGCTCAGCCCCCAAATCATCGTCTGCCTGGGCAAAGTCGCCCTGAACAACCTCCTGGGAACCAACCACAGTATGGGCCGCATCCGTGGTCAGTTGCTCAGTTTCAATCATATCCCCCTGATTCCCACCTACCACCCCTCCTATATCCTGCATAAAAAAGAAAAAGAAGAAATTTCCCAAGCCAAACGGGAAGTGTGGGAAGACATGCAGAAAGTTCTGACCATTATCGCCAAGCAACGCCATTGAAAATCAGCGTTTCGCTTTCCTATAATATTTTTGAACCTCTGACTTATCAAACCAGTGCCGCCGCCGGGGCCGGATTAAAAGTCGGCATGCGGGTGCTGGTACCGCTGGGTAATAGAATTGTATCGGGCTGGGTACTCAACCTGGATTCTCCATACAAAGGCAGATTGAAAAATATAATCGGTGTCATCGATGACCCATTCTGTCCTGACGAAGCGTTCCTGGAATTCGCCCGCCAAAGTGCCGTCGCTTATTTTGCCTCGGTAGGCGTTGTGCTGGATCACGCCCTGCCTGCTGGCAAAAGGAACTTGAAAAAACTTTGCCTGGAGCTGGACGGCCAAGTTAAAAAAATCACCGATTATAGTCTGGGTCAATTGCAAAAGATGGCCGCGACGGAAACGCTGCGTTTTTTTTTCAAGGAGAGGAGCGTTTCTCCGGCTGCTGTCCTTATAGACGCCGCTTCCAGCGCAACTTCGCCAAACCGCCTGATCCTGGATTCCGGTCGCGGCCGTGATTATCAGGAAATCAGCCAGGCGGTCCTGGCCAGCGGCCAAAGCGTCCTGCTGCTGGTTCCCGATAACGCCAGCGCCCGCTACTGGAAAACTATTTGGCCGGAACTGGACATCTACAATTCGGAAACCCGGCCGGCGGCCAGAGAAAATATCTGGGCGCAATACCAGCAAGGTAAAAAAGGTATGGTTTGTGGCGGCTTGTCGGCAGTTTTACTGCCATTGACCAATCTGGGGCTGCTGATCGTCGACCGGGCAACTTCGCCGCTTTATCAGCGCACATTCCACTCTCCGTACAAAACCGATCACCTGGCCGGAATCCGGGCCCAGGCCGGCCGCATTCCCCTTTTGCAGGGCGCGGCAGCCCATTCCTGCGCCACCTACCGGCAGCGGGAAAATCTCGCTATTACCGACCGGCGCCATGACCGCGGGTTATCGTTCCAGATTCATATTTTGAAAGGCAAAGACCGGGGCATACCCGCCGCCCTTATTGAATTGATCAATCAGAATTTTTTGCAAAAAAAGAAAACCCTGGTTCTGGTCAATAAGATCCAACCGGCGCGAAACCTGTTTTGCGCCAAGTGCGGAAAAATCGTGGCCTGCCCCAGTTGCGGGGGTATCTTGCAGGTAGATGAACCGCAACAGGCCGCCTGTCGCCGCTGCAGTTTCCGGCAGGAACATTTGACAGCCTGCCCGCGCTGCCAAAAAAATCTCACCCTGCTCCATGACATCAGCTTGGAATCTCTGGCCCGGACTATTGAACGCACCGTCAGTGAAAAATCAGTTTTGACCCTTAGCGCGGCCAGCCTGAAAGATATGGAGCAGATTATACCAGCCGTTCAGGCCAGCTCTATTGTCATTGCCACCCCGGCCGCCCTTAATCCGTTTTTTAAGGAAATATTCGCTGCCGTTATCTATATCAAGCCCGAATCATTTTTCAGCATGGACGAATTCAATTCCGCGGAAATGATCTATGCCACCGCCGCTGAAATCATGGAAACTCTGGTTCCCGGAGGCGATCTGCACGTCTTCTCGGTTTTTCATTTTCATTACGCGCTGCAGTTTCTCCTGGACGAGGATAAATTTTTCGAACGGGAATTGAAATACAGGCAATGGTTCATGCTGCCGCCTTTTGCCAATGTCTACCAGTTGGAGATAAGAAGCAACACCTTGCGTTCGCTGGCAAGTACCATGCGCGACCTGTACAAAAAATATAAAATCGAATTGCAAATCAAGAAGATTTACCTGATTTCGCGCCAGCCGCTGCGGGGGACTTATCGCGGCGTTCTCGAATTGCATGCTCCGGCGGAAAAAATCATTACGGCCGGTTTACAGCAAATAAAAAAAAGCTCCCTCAGCCTGCTGGCGGGATAAAACAAATGGAACTTAAAAATTCGTCAACCGTATAAAACAATAACGAAAAAATATTGCCAAGGAGATGTCATGAATGAACAGGCATTGTCACTGAACGGTCTGGTCAAGGATTTCGACGGCAAAAGGGCCGTTGATCAGATTTCTTTCACAGCCCGAAAAGGAGAAATCCTGGGACTGCTGGGCCCTAACGGGGCCGGGAAAACCACGACCATCCGCATGATCATGAATATCATCGCCCCGGACCAGGGATCCATCGAAATCATGGGCCGCCCATTTTCGGATAAAATGAAAGACAATATCGGCTACCTGCCGGAAGAAAGGGGCCTTTACCGTAAGATGAAGATTATGGACGTCCTGGTGTTTTTAGGCGAATTGAAGGGTTTGAAAGCAAATATGATCCGTGAACGCAGCCGCCGGCTGCTGCAGCAATTTGATCTGGATCAATACGAGCAGAAAAAAGTCGAGGAACTTTCCAAGGGCATGGCCCAGAAATTGCAGATTATCGCCACCATCCTGCATGAACCGGAACTGCTGATTTTGGACGAACCTTTTTCAGGCCTTGATCCGCTCAATATCGAACTGGTCACCCGCATCCTGCTGGAAAAGAAAAAGGAAGGGGTTGCCATTATTCTTTCCACTCACCTGATGGAATACGCCGAAAAAATCGTCGATTCGGTGGTCATGATCAACCAGGGGCGCAAGGTTTTAGACGGAAAACTCACGGAACTCAAAGCCCAGTACGGCAAGAAATTCATCCGCATCGAATACGAAGGCGACGGCGCCTTTATGTCCGGCCTGGATTACGTCAAGGGCTACAAAGACTATGGCCGGGAGATGGAAATCGAACTCATCGACCTGGCCGATAAAAACCGCCTGCTCAAGGAATTAAGTGCCCGCGTCTCGCTCAACGCCTTTCAACTGACCGAACCCTCCCTGCAGCATATTTTCATCCGCAAAGTCAACGAAGGAGTAGCGGCATGAAACTCATCGCCATCATAAAAAAAGAGTACCGGGAAATCGTCAAGAAAAAATCGTTCATCATCTCCACCATCCTGACCCCGCTGCTCATGGCCGCCTTCATGTTTCTGCCGGTCATGCTGATGAAAATGGGCAAAGGCGAAAAAATCATCCAGGTAGCCGATTATTCGGGCTTTATCTACGAAAAACTGCTGCAAAGCGAAAAAACACCCTCCACTGCAAAAACCGCTCCCGGAGGGCGGAAAGCCGATTTCAACCGCGATTACGTTGACAAAAATACCCGGGCTGAAGGCAGCAAGCTGAAATTCAAAAAAATTGCCACCGCCGGTTTGGCGGCCGAAGAACTGCTCAAGCAGAATATCCAGGCCATCCGCGACAAGAAAATCGACGGTTTTCTTTTGATCCCGCAAAGCATCAAAAAGGACAGAAAATTGTTTTATTATTCGGGGAACATATCGGATTTTGAAACCAACAAGTATATCCAAGCCACCATCCGCACCGTTGTTTCCCGGCAAATACTGATCGAAAAACAGATCAATCCCGAAATCGTCAACGAAGCCACCCGCAACATCGAATTTGAAACCATCAAGGTGAAAAAGGAAGGCACAGCCAAATCCAGCGCTGGTATCGAGTACATGATGTCCTTGTTCATGCTGGCCATCCTGTTTTCAATCCTGATGGGCTACGGGCAGCTGATCATGCGCGGCGTGCTGGAGGAAAAAAACAGCCGCATCATTGAAATCCTGATTTCATCCACCGACACCCAGCACATTTTTTACGGCAAGATCATCGGCATCGGTCTGGCCGGTCTTACTCAGGTAGCAATCTGGTTTTTGTTCGGCATGGCCCTGGTGGGGAAGTTTTCCATGGGCCTGGACAGCGGCATCCTGAATTTTTTAACCCTGGAAATCGGCTTGTATTTCATCATTTTTTTCCTGCTGGGGTTTTTCATGTACGCCATCCTCTTTTCCATTGTCGGGGCCGCGGTCAACACCGACCAGGAAGCCCAGCAGTTTGCCGCCCCCATCTCTTACCTGCTGATCATTCCCTTCGTCATGGGCATTATGGTCACCCAGAGTCCCAATTCTTCGGTGGCGGTGATCTCCTCATTCATTCCCCTGTTCACCCCAACCCTGATGTTTATGCGCATCACCGTTTCTCCGCCCCCCCTGCTGCAGATTTTGTCGTCCATTTTCATGAGCCTGGTTTTCATTTCTTTCCTGGCCTGGCTGGGAGCCAAAATTTTTCGCGTCGGCATACTGATGTATGGCAAAAAACCGTCGTTGAAAGAAATTCTTCGCTGGATCCGCTACAAGTAAAAATTTGCAGAGAAGTGTTGATTATTCGATAAGTTTATAGGACAAGGCTTCTTTTAAATCAAAGAAATCGCTGCCGCGCGGCACATTGCGCACCCGGGTGCGCAGGGTTTGGGGGTCGACCAGCTCCTGGAAAGGCACGGCAACAATCTGAAAATTATCTGAAACCGAAACCATGGAGCTGAACTGCCGGTTTTTGTACAACTTGTAGGCCCCGTAACCGAGCATGCTGGCCAATACCACGTCAAAACTGATGGGCAGGGCGTTGCGGGTTTCATAACCGATTTGCTTGTAAATGATCTTTTTCTTGCGTCCGCTCCGGGCTTGGTAAGCCTTTTCGGCGGCGTCGCGCAGGACCCGGCCCACTTCAGCCGTCCCCAAAATGATGTTGCCGTGGCGGTCCTTTTCGGTCGGCCGGTATTTCTCGGGCAACTTGTCGGCAAGCCCTTCGGACACGCAGATCACGCCATAATACTTGTCGTTCTTTTCGCGCCAGAGGATGGTGTCCACGATCTTTGCGGCCAGTTTGTCGATATGCAGCACATCCGCTTCGATATCCTCGGTAGAGATCATCTGCACCGCTTCGCCGGCGATGCCGGCGGCATAGGTCAGCCAGCCGGCCTTGCGGCCCATCAATTCCACGATGAAATAGGAACTGGTGCTCTCGGCATCGGCCTTCAGGTTGAGCAGCGCCTCTTGGCTGGCCTGGACGCTGCTCCAGTAGCCGAAGGTCCAGGCGATGCCAAAGTAATCGTTGTCAATGGTCTTGGGGATGTGGATCACAGGCAAGCCGAGACGGGCCAGGAAATTGGCTGTTTTCAGCGTGTCATCGCCACCGATAGTGATCAGGCAACCGATGTCCAAACTGTCGAGGGCCTGAAGAATGTTTTGCAGCTTCTTGGATTTTTCGGAATCCTGCAAATCCTCAGGGGACTTGATAAGCCGGCCCGGATTGGCCCGCGAGGTTTTTAAAAATACCCCGCGCCGGTTGCGAATGGTGGAAATGTTGGCATCCAGCGCCTGGTAATGGACGTTGGGGGCCAAGCAATAGCGGTTTTTGTGGTCGTAATTTTCCAGGAATTCAAAGCCGAAAAAGAAACCAATGATCGGAACTTTGGCGTTGATAAAATTCAAGGCTACCGAGGAGATGACGGCGTTGGCCGACGGCGCCGGCCCGCCTGAAAACAGGATAGCCACTTTTTTGTGATTTTTAAAATCCAGCATACCATTGATAGTAGCGGATTTCCCCCATCCTGTCAATGCCTAAAAATGGAGAAATTTATTGCCGAGCCTCAAGCGGCCGAAAGTCTTAATATTTCGATCAGCATGGCCAGGGCCTTTTCCATGTCCGCGACATGGATGTGTTCTGTTTTGGAATGTTCGTCACGGGCTCCGATGCCGACGACCGCCATTTCAATGCCCTGGTTGTTGTAAATAGAGGCGTCGGTATAACCGGTGATAAATGTGGTTTTGGCTTTGATGTCGACTGTTTCCAGGGCTTTCTGTGCGGTGATCACGGTCCAGGCGTCTGGGGCGATCTGTACCGCTTTACAGAGGTTGTCGATTTTAATAATCACACTGGCACCAGCCGCAGTCACTTCCCGCTTGATGATCCGTTCCATCTCGTCCGCCAGGGCCTGGGCTTTGTCATGTTGCAGGCTGCGGCACTCAGCCAGGAAACTGGCCGCATCAGGAACCCCGTTGCGGATCAGGCCGCCCTTGATCACGCCCACGTTGGCTGTGGTTTCATGGTCCAGGCGCCCCAAGCGCAGGGCGGTAATGGCCTTGGCCGCGGCCAGGATGGCGTTGATGCCTTTTTCCGGCTCCATGCCGGCATGGGCCGAACGCCCCTTGACATCGACGTCAATGGCGAAATAGGATGGTCCGCCGATGACGATGGTATCGAGGGTGTCATTGTCCAGCAGAAAACCGCGTTTGGCGCTCAGCAGGCTGAAATCCAGGTTCTTTATCCCCAGCAGGCCCACTTCTTCCTGGCGGCTGATGGCCACCTCAACCGGCGGCCGCACCTTGGCCAGGCGCAGAGCTTCGAGCATTTCGGCAATGCCGGCTTTATCATCGGCACCCAGGATAGTGTCGCCTGAGGAGCTGATCACACCGTTTTCAATTTTCGGTTTGATTCCTTTCCCTGGCATGACCGTGTCGGCGTGGCAGGAAAGGAGGATCGGCTCTTTGTTGGTGCTGTTTTTGGCCGGAAACTTGGCCACCAGGTTGCCGTAGGCATCCTTGCGGGCGTCGGCGCCCAATTTTTTAAATTCCACCAGAAGATAATCAATGAATTTAGCTTCATTTCCCGATTCGCTGTCAATTTCTACCATTTCCATGAATTGTTTGATCATCCTTTCCGCCATTTTTTCACCTCGCCATTGATTTAAAAAAACATTGTATAGAACTCGGTTGATTTTGTAAAGGACGCGTTTTTGGTGTATAAAAAGAACATGAAAGATTTTTATGACGATCAGAATTGCTTTGTCTGCGGCAAAAAGAACCTGGCTGGGCTCAAAATCGAATTCTGCGAAAATCCGCAGAGCAAGGAAGTCGAAGCCTCAGTTGTCTTCCCGCCCCATCTACAGGGCTGGGAGAACACTGTTCACGGCGGTTTGTTGGCCACGGTTCTGGACGAAATCATGATCAAGGCTGCAGCCGCCGCCGGTATCAAATGCGTCACTGCCGAAATAAACGTCAAATACAAAAAACCGGCTTTTACCAAGACAACCTACCAGGTGCACGGAAAAATGCTGGAGGCGCGCGGCAGAATCATCACCGCCGAAAGCAGGCTTTGCGATGCCACAGGACAAATCTACGCTCAGGCCACGGGGAAACTGTTTAAAATATAATCATCACGAACCCACACCAAAGATCCCCCCAACCCCCCTTGATAAGGGGGGTGGCGTAGCCGGGGGGATCCTGATTTCGATGAAAGATTCGGTTCTTATCAAAGGCTGAAAATCAGCTCAGAATTTCTTGGTCAGTTCGAAGATCTCCTGTGATGATATTTTTTTCAGGCAATTGCGGTGCTCGCATTCTGGAAATCTGCCATCGTGATAACAGGGGGAACACGCCAGTTCCTCCCCTTTCCAGACCGCGATGTTTCCGGCCGAAAGCGGTTTTTTTTCTTCGGGATGGGTGGGACCAAAAATGGCGATGATCGGCGCCCCGACGGCAGCGGCCAGGTGCATCAAACCCGAATCGTTGCAAACTACCAGTCGGGATTTTTTCAGCAGCGCGGCGGCTTCGGCCAGATTGGTCTGGGAGCAGAAATCAATCACCTCAGGCTGCGCTGCCTTGATCAAACTGGCGATTTTCTGATCGCCGCCGCTGCCCAACAGCACCACCCGCCGGCCGGCGCCGATCAGCAACCCGGCCAAGGCGGCGTAATTTTCAGCGCCCCAGCGCCGGCTGTCCATCTCCTCTTTAACGTTGGCGGCCCCACCCGGAGCCAGAACAACATAATCGATCAATTTTTCAGGCTGGAGAAATTTAGCAGCCGCGGCATTCAGCACAACTTCCGTCAGGGGAAACTCCATCTTGAAGTCCAAACAGAAAATGCCCAGCCCTTTTAGAAGATCGCAGTAATGAAAAATATGGTGTTTGATGCCTGTAATGGCGACCCCTTCGCTCAAGAGCCATGATTTACGGCCGCTGACAAAGCCGATCCTCTTTTTGCAGCCCGCTAAAAATAGGATGATGTTGAAGCGCCAGTCGCGGTGAAAATTAAAGCCCAGGTCGAATTTCTCCCGGCGCAGACGCCAGGATATCTTCAGCACCTCCGCCAGCTTGGCCAAGAAACTGCCTTTGAAAATCATGGCATCGTCCAAGTAATAAATCTTGTCCAGATGGGGATTGCCCTGAACCACAGCGGCGATGGAATTACCGGCCAGCAGAGTAACGCTGTGGACGGAGCCATGAAGTTTCAGCGCCCGCAACGCCGGCGTGGCCATCAAAAAATCGCCGATGGCCGCGATTTTTATGACCAGGACCTTCACCCCGAAAACTCCCGCCAATAATTAAGCAGATCAAGCAATGTTTTTTCCATGGCAATTTCCGGTCGCAGGCCGAATTCGGTCTTGATCCGCGAGCAATCGCTATTGATCTGCGGATTATCCAACGGTCTGAATTTTTCGGCGTCCACTTCGACGCGTATCGCTTTCTTGGCCAAGGAAAGCAAAACATCAAGAATCTTATTAATTGAGTAACTCCGGCCCGAACCCAAATTGTACACTTCACCACCTTTGCCCCGCTGGCCGATCACCTGCACATAACGGGCCATATCACGGACATCGGAAAAATCACGGATGGCAGCCAGGTTGCCGACACGGATCACCGCTTCCTGTTTTCCTTTTTCGATGGCGGCGATTTGGCTGGCAAAATCCGAAGCCACGAATTTCACGTCCTGACCCGGACCGGTGAAATTGAAAGCCCTGAGTTTGCAGACATTCAAGCCGTGCGTTTTCCAGTACAGGTCGCCCAGCATTTCCATGACCAGCTTGGAAAGGGCGTAGGGATTCTGGCTTTGGGTAGGACTGCCCTCGTTAATGGGAGTTTTCCCGTTGCTGCGATAGACTTCGGCGGAACTCATCAGAACCAGCCGTGAATGGGGAGCCACCGCCAGGATGGCCTCCAGCAGATTCGAGCTGCCGAAAAAATTGACTTCGTAAGTCAAATAAGGATTCTTCCAGGCGAAACCGACATTGGTCACTGCCGCCAGGTGAAAAGTAATATCGGGGCGGATATTTTCCAGTAAATGAACCATATCGTCGCGGCGGCGAATATCCACCTGGCTGACTTCGACATACGGATAGCTGAATCCAGGCACCTCGGTGATACCGAAAATCTTGCTTTTACCATCCTGCTGCAGCAGTTTCAGCAGGTGCGAGGCCAAAAATCCCGAACAGCCGGTAACTAAAATTCTATTCATAGTTTGCCCGCACCGGTGTCCTCGATGACCAATATTTTTTAACCGTTTGTCCCCTGACCTTCATCATTTGCCTCCAAAAAAATCGCTGACCATGCCCAGGTTGCCCAGGGAAAAACCGAAACGGAATTCAAAAGGAGAGCCTTGGTAAACTGAGCCTATCACTTGGTAAAAAAGCTTGACCTCGGCGCTGAAAATTATGCATTGGTAATCGAAACTGGCGTTCAGGAGGCCATACCTGAATGCCTTGTCCCTAAAATCATAGTCAGCCGCGACTTTAAATTTAAAAGGAAACTGCGGCATGTCAAATTTAATGTCGCCACTCAGGCTGCTGCGGTTGAACATATAAGCGGCCTCTTGATAGGGATTTTTTGAAGAATAGAAAGCAATGGAACCAGTCAGCGGCGCATTTTGGTGATTGTAGGAAACGCGCAATATCAGCTGCGAAAAATCGCGAATATAATAATTATAAACCAGAGTCGCATCCAGATTGAAATCGGCATTTGGCCTGAAAACCAGGCTGTTGCTCAACTCGGAAAAACTTGGATAAATACCGTTCACTTTGCGGAACTGATTGGCCTCGGCCGCGTCAAAATAATATTCCTGGGCGATCGTATAGGTGAGCAATTCACTAGGCGAAACGTTGTCGCCGTTAACCTTTGTCAACAGGCGCGAAGTAAGCGAAAACCCGGCGTAGGAAAAACCAGGGTAATCCATTATGTCGACCTTGATCAGGCGGTCTTGGTTTTCCACCTTGGTGGCATACCTGAATTCGAATCCAGGTTCGATCGTGTGTTTGAACTGCCGATTTTTGCCTTTGAAAAGCCGTTGAAATACAGGCCCCTGCAGGGTGGCGTTAACCGTCTGATATTTCATGTACAGCGGTTCATCGACGATTTGCTTCTTTTCCGGGTCGAAGCTCTTTGGGTAAAAAGAATTTTTGGACTGCAAGTTAAGGGAAAAGTTCATCCAGGGCAAATTCAGCAATGTAAGCTGATAGGAAGGGGCAATGGTCAGGCGCTGGGAACGGAAATCGTTGACATATGCCGGCTCATTTTCGTACGAGATACCGCTGCGAAAGGTTACATGGTATCGGGCTATCAATGAAAAAAAACCCGGGATGGGGCCTAATTTTTGCTGGTTAAGGCTTAATGAAAGGTCCGGCAAATTTTCCACGATGCTTGGGGGCGGTGCGTTGGGAAATGTGTAAAAAATCTCCGTGCGCGAGGCACTGGCTGAAAAGCTGAGGTTGGCTAAAGACGATGTCCAGGACAGTGAAGACAGTGAATTGGTGGACAGCCCCCGGTTGAAATTGTTGTCGAACAAACGCAGGAAGTCGGGCCGGCTCTGGCGCTTGACTTGCAAAACCAGATTGGAATTGAGAAACGGCAGGGTTTGCTGATGGTCGGCTTCCAAATAATAATCATCCTTGGAAGCATTGTACACCTGATTGCCTTCCAGGTATTTGAAATAGTAAAAACGGGCGCTGCCATTGAATTTTCTGAAAAGGTAGCGCACTTCATCACTGACCCCGGTTCCCAGTTTGGAATAATAATCCAAACCCAGGGTCATGTCGATGTTGGGCCGGATATCCCAAAAAAATGAAGGCTGGACATTAAAACCGCGCAAAGCAGAATTGCCGAAAGCAGGTAATAGAAAGCCAGTGCTACGGCCATCTTTCTTGATCGGGTAACGCAGATAAGGCAGGTAAAAAACCGGGATATTCTTGATGCGAAACAGGACATCTTTCATTGCAATGTATTTTTCTTTTTTGATTTTTCCCCGGCGGCCGGTGATTTTCCAGCGCGGAGAAATTTGGGCACAGGACGAGAAATCCAGGCGCTTGAAAGTCAGCGTCTGCAGGTCGACCTGAGTGAGTTTGTCTGTCTCGTACCTGACGAAAGGACTCATCAGGCCGTAGGTATCGACCAGTTCGCCTGAGTGTGTTTTTAGATTGAATTTCAGTTTTTCCCCGCTGAGAACCATATCCTTGGTCGACATGGTGACCCGGCCTTCGGCAAATAATTCATTGCTCTTTTGGTTGAATTCGATAACATCGGCATAAATAATGTAATCCTGCCAGATAATTTCCACGTGACCATAAGCTCTAAGGAAATCTTCGCGGATGATTTGATTGTCGGCCCGTATTTGCGGAGGAACACCTTCATTTTGAGCCTTCAGCAGCCAATTTGACTCAAAAAACAGAAAAACAAAGGCAAATGACAGCACTATTTTTTTCATTGATATTGAAATTTAACACATTTCCCCCAGCCTAAGCAATAGCGAAGCGCATTTTTCCCAATAATTCATGATCCCCACCGCCTGCCTCGATTGCACTCTTGATTCGCTGGCAAGAATCATGCTAGAATATATACATGAAAAAAATAAGCTTTTTATTACCGGTCTTGTTTTTTATCAGCCTTGGCGCCGCCTGCACCATCAATGTTCCCTACGATGTGATGGATGATTATGACGGCGTTTATGTCATTATGAAGATCGTGCCCGATGATGCCGATGTACTACTCAACGGCAAGCTTATCGGAGCCGCTTATGAATTTTCCTCATCGGGGTCGGCCCTGCGCCTGGCTTCGCGGCAAAACGAACTGTCCTTCAAAAAGAAAGGCTATGGCGAAGAAGCCGTCGACCTGCGCTCCTATTCTTCCCGGAATATCACTCTGAAAATCAATCTGGAACAGCACGCGGGAAAAACTGCCTCTGAGCCTGCGGACAAGGTTATTCATGATCAAAAAGGTGATGAAGCCTATGCGGCCAAAACCGAAACCCGGCCAACCCCGCCGGCCAACGAAAAACCGAGCACGACAGAAGAACGTTTCCTGACGTCGGTGCTTCTGACCGTCACCCCGGCCGAAACCGCCATTTACATTGATGGCAAGTTCTGGGGACTGGCCCCGGAGAAGGGTAAAATTGAAAACCTGCGGCTCAAACCGGGAAAATACGTTATCGAAGCGTTCAAGCCCGGATTCAGCGCCTACAAAAAAGAAGTCGCTGTTCCCAGGCAGGAAAAATTCGCCCTGGCCATCGCCCTGCAGAAACAATAAGCCTCCGAATTTACTAAGAAGACAGGTTGCGGCGGTTGAAAAAAAAGAGGGCGGCAACAAGAAAAATCACCACCAGACCTGTCATGACCAGGACATGGGAAAAGTTCAAGCCATTGATCAGCACGGTATTGCCATTATAATAATAGAAGGGGGAAAATATTCGATAGGGCCGCAGAACTTCCACCATCGGGGCGTAGGCATTAATTAAATAAGTGACTACAGCAAAACCGCTGCTGATGCCCACGCTGAATTTTTTATTCCCGCTCAAGCAACCGATTGCCAGGGACAGAGTGAGAAAAATCAATCCCAATAAAAAACAACTAAAAATCACTTCCACCAGACGCCACCAGTTGACAACAATGGAAAAAAGCCAAGTCCCAGCGGCCAGGCCTATCCAGAAGACAAGCCCCAGAATAAAAAGGGCTAAAGCTTGCGCCAGAAATTTCTCCATAACTACCTGCCAACGTTGCAGTGGATTGGCCAGCAAAAGATCGAGAGTGCCCCTTTCCTCTTCTCCGGCCGTGGCATCGCTGCCTTTGGCGACGGCAAAAATAATAAAAAGCAGCGGCGCCAGAATGGAAAACGGCTGCAGATTTAAAAAACCCTCCGGCGTGGCCATAAAATTGTTTTTGCCGATCAGATTTTTGATGACTGGAGGCAGGTTGTCCAACACTTTCATCAATTCCCCGGCGCGGTTCATGAAGGGATACACATAGAGCAAATAAAATGAAAGCGCCGCCAGCCCGATGGACCAGCCCAGAAGCGACCACCTTTGATCACGCAGAGTTTTGCCGAAAAGGTTACTGAGCATGGTTTTCATCCCCATAATAAGCCAGAAAAATTTCTTCCAGGTCTGGTTCGCGGCTGATGAAATCGATAATTTTGAATTTTGCCGCTATTTTCATGAAGCGATCCATCTCACCTTTCATTTGACATTTCAGCCAACGCCTATCCAGGTTGAGGATGCGCAGGTTATCCATGGCTGAAAAAGCGTTCAGTTCGATATCTTCGCCAAAATGAATCTCCACGTTGCGCATGGTCCTGGCTTTGAGAGCCGAAACATTTTCCGTGGCCACCATGCAGCCAGCGCGGATGATGGCCACCCGGTCGCAAACCCGTTCCACTTCGGGCAAGTTGTGCGACGATAAAAATATGGTTTGTCCCAAAGCCCTGGTTTCGCCGATCAGCCGGTAAAATTCATGCTGCATGATCGGATCCAAACCATTGGTTGGTTCGTCAAGGATAATCAGGTCTGGTTTATGCATGAACGCCTGGATCAAGCCGATTTTTCTCTTGTTCCCCTGAGAAAGGGAATGGATGGGCTGGGAAAGATGGCATTGGAAACGGGAAGCCAGTTCTTCAATATATGACCAGTCGCCATGGCCCCGCAGATTACAGAAGTAAAGCAATAAATCACGGCCAGTCAGGTTTTCATATAAATTCAGTTCGCCCGGCAAAAAACCGACGCGGCGGCGGATGTCGGCACTGCGTTTGCGAATATCAAGGCCGAAGATCTGCGCCGTCCCTTTGTCGGCCCGGATGAAATCGAGCAATACGCGAATGGTTGTGGTTTTTCCGGCCCCGTTCGGCCCCAGATAGCCGAAAACCTCGCCGGCGAAGACTTCGATATCAACAGCGGCGATCCCCAGTCTACGACCATAATTTTTGCTCAATCCCTCGGTTTTAATTACGGTTTTTCCCAAGTATTTTCCCTCGGCCAGAACGTGTTAGCGATTTGATTTCAGAAACGAAATCATAACAATTTACTGGCACCATGTCAAAACAATATGAACCAATTCGTGCGGGACAGTTCGGAGCTGCAATCAGCGGAACTAATTAGTTTACGAAAAAGAAAAATGAGTAATAAACAAAAAGGATAAGTAAAATCACACAGCCCCGCAGGAAGCGATTACGCAGTTTTTTGATATCTTTGGCTGCCACTGCAGGATCGAACAGTTTTTACTTTAACCTATTTCTTTAAAGTTATTACTCCGGATCTAAAAAATGCACCAGCAGCAAAACCACTTAAAACAAATATCAAATATTTGGCCAAACTTATTTCACTCTTACTGAACCAAACTAAAGTAATACTCAAAAAAACGACACTTAATGCAAAAAATGAAACACTCTTTTTTCCCATTATTTCCTCCAACGAACTGATTGACACTATATTATTAAACATTATTAGAGATATTGTCAAATTGCGTGTACGGGGGAAAATATTTTCTGGCAACATGCGGGCTTGCAGCTTGTTTTGGCAGTTCACGCCCGTCAACTATACTCGCTATAAATTTTCGGAAATTTCTTTCCCAGCCAGCGAAAATAGGCCTGAACCTCTTTTTCTCCGGCCAGCCACCAGTCGCTGGCCAAACCGTTTTTTTTCAGGTCGCTGAAGGTTTGGCGCTCGGCGGCACTCAAGTAGGATGGTAAACGCCGCGCGAACGGGCTTCCTGCCAAAGGGAAAAAATGGTGCAGCTGGAAATAGACACGATATTTTTGCCGCAGGGTTTTCATCAATGCCAGCAAGTCGCGGCGATCGCCGGCCGTTTCCCCGGGCAAGGCAATGATAAAATCCAGGTTGGCCACGAATCCGGCGCCATTGGCAGTCTCTACCGCGGCAACGATATCTTCCAGGCGGTGACCGCGGCCAATGGATGTTAAACGAGCGTCCGAGGCGCTTTGGGCTCCAAAGGTCAAGCGGCGATTGGAAACATAACGGCGCAGGCGGCTTAAGCCATCGCCACTGACCGTGTCCGGACGCACCTCGGAGGGAAATATTCCGTATTCAATGAAACTGAAACCGGCCAACCGGCAGAGTTCTAACAAAGCTTCGATCTTGTCAAGGTCAGGCCGGGCTTGCTCTTTAGCCCCATATTCCAGGGCCGAAGGGGAAATAAAACCGACACGCGGCATCCGGCGGCGCCGCAATTCTGCCAGGTAGACGCTGATAGAATCGTGACCGCGGTAACGCGGCTTCTCCCCACCCGTCTGGCAATAGCAACAGTTCCAGAAACAACCGCGGGTAATTTCCAGCGGCGGTACGGTTTTAAAATAGGTGGAAACCGGGATATAACCTTCCCAGGACGCAGCGTCATGGTCCGCTTCATCAGCACAGGGCATGGTCCGGCCATCATAAATCACGGTTTCGCCGGCGACAATTTTCCCGGCCAACAGGTCGCTTCCGAACTGCAGAAAAGTTTTTTCTCCCGGGCCGCGGAAAAGGACATTGAAGCCGCAGTCTCGCGCCAGTTCATACTCACCACTGACATGGGAACCTCCGGCCGCCAGTAGCGGTGCCGCTCCCGCTCCTGAGCGCAAACGCCCGATTTCTTCGGCCACCCAGGGCAAGTGCGGGGTCATAAAAGAATAAATGAAAACATCCTCAGCCCCAACGGTTCCGCTTTGGCGGAAAGCAAGCCTCCCCGGCGCGGCATCGGCCAATTGGATCTCGAAACAACGATCCAGTCCGTTTTTTTCCCAGATATTCAGCAGCAGCGGCATGGTCAGGCGGTTGCCGGGAAAAACCCTGAAAAAAACGCGGCGTCTCTTAATTTTCATGATAGTGAAATTCGCCCGCGGATTACCCGCGGCCAAGAATTTATTTTTTACTTAATTTCCTGCAAATATCCAGCTTGAGGCGCAATTCTTTTTGCCGCACCAATTCCTCTCGCAGCTCCAGCGGCGTTATGGCACCCTGGAAAGAAGACTTGACCTTCATTTCGCTGGCCGATAGTTTTTCCTGTAATTCTTCCGCCTTGAAATCCTCGCCGCGCTCGAATGTATCAATGATCAGGGTAATCCTGTTGTCCTTGACTTCCATAAATCCTTCACCGCTATAAAGATAATGCCTGACTCCGGCCAGGTCGAGATAGGAGATTTCACCCGCCTTGAGCAGCGAAAGATAGGGCAAATGGTGGGACTTGACCCCAGCTTCGCCAAAAAAGGCGGGAATGTACAAATCTTTGATCTCGCTCCGCAAAGTTACTTCGTGGGAGGAGATGATTTCCAATTCGATGGTTTCAGCCATTAAAATCCCATTTTCTTGGCTTTGGCCACGGCATCCTCAATGCCGCCGCACATATAAAATGCCTGCTCAGGCAGGGCGTCGTACTTTCCTTCGACAAGTTCCTTGAAGCTGCTGATGGTAGCGGCCAGTTCCACATATTTCCCTTCCATGCCGGTAAAAGGCGTGGCCACGAAAAGCGGCTGGGATAGGAACTTCTGAATTTTCCTGGCCCGGGCCACGATGATTTTATCCTCATCCGACAACTCCTCCATACCCAGGATGGCGATAATGTCCTGCAAATCCTTGTAGCGTTGCAGCACTTCCTTGACTTTGCGGGCCACCTGGTAATGTTCGTTGCCAATGATCTTGGCGTCCAGGATACGGGAAAACGAGGCCAGAGGATCCACGGCCGGGAAGATGGCTATTTCGGTCAACTGGCGGGAAAGGTTGGTGGTAGCATCCAGATGGGCAAAGGTTGTGGCCGGCGCTGGATCGGTGTAGTCGTCCGCCGGCACATAGATGGCCTGAACCGAAGTGATCGAACCTTTCTTGGTCGAAGTGATCCGCTCCTCCATTTCTCCCATTTCCGAAGCCAGGTTGGGCTGGTAACCGACCGCTGAGGGCATACGCCCCAACAGGGCCGAGACCTCGGAGCCGGCCTGGGTAAAGCGGAATATATTGTCAATAAAAAGCAGCACGTCCTGGTTTTCTTCATCGCGGAAATATTCAGCCACCGTCAACCCCGAAAGCGCCACTCTAAGCCTGGCTCCCGGCGGTTCGGTCATCTGGCCGTAAATCAAGGCCGTTTTTTCGATGACCCCAGATTCGATCATTTCCAGCCACAAATCGTTGCCTTCGCGGGTACGTTCCCCCACCCCGGCAAACACCGAGAACCCGCCGTGCTTTTTGGCTACGTTGTGAATCAGTTCCTGGATGAGCACGGTTTTGCCCACCCCGGCCCCGCCGAAAAGGCCGATTTTCCCGCCCTTAAGATAGGGCTCGAGCAGGTCGACCACCTTGATGCCGGTTTCAAACAATTCAAGCTTGGTATCCTGCTCATCGAGCGGCGGCGCCGGCCGGTGGATGGGGTAGCGTTTTTTCTCATTGATCGGGCCGCGGCCGTCCACCGGTTCACCAATGACGTTGATCATGCGGCCGAGCACTTCACGCCCCACAGGCACGGTGATCGGACCGCCGCTGTCCCGGGCCATCATGCCGCGCACCAGGCCGTCGGTCGGATGCATGGAAATCGTGCGCACCCGGTTTTCGCCCAGATGGTACTGCACCTCGGTGATGATCTTGATCGGCCATGGGCTCACGAAACCGTCGGAAACAATTTCAATGGCATTGTAAATCTCGGGCAATTCTTCTTTGTTAAATTCGATATCCACAACCGGCCCGATGACTTCGATCACCTTGCCGACATGCTTAAGAATTGGTTTTTTCTTGGTCATGCTCGCTCCTATTTGTTCAAGGCTTCCGTGGCGGTGATGATTTCCAGAAGCTCCTTGGTAATGGACGCCTGTCTCATTTTATTTAAAAGCAGGGTCAATGAACGGATCATATCGCTGGCGTTGCGCGTGGCCAGATCCATGGCCACCATGCGTGAAATTTGTTCGGCAGCTATGGACTGCAGCAAAATCTGATAAACGGCAGCGGTGATGAAGCGCGGCAAAAGCGCCTGAAAAATAGCCTCGGCACCCGGCTCAAAAATATACTTGGTTTTCTCCAAATTATTTTCTTTTTCAGCATCTGCAGCCGCGGACCATTCGATGGCAATCGGCAACAAGCGGCGGACAGTGAATTGCTGCCGTGAAGTCGAAACGAATTCATGGAAAGCGAATTCGACACTCTTGATTTCATCGTTCAGATAAACATTCAGCAGTTCTGCCGCCAAGCTTCTGGCGTCGGCAAATTGCAGTCGGCTGATCAAGCCGTTGTGCGCTGTTTTCAACGCCAGGTTGCGTTTGCTAAAATAGCGGCTGGCCTTGGTGCCCACTGTGATCAGGGAAACAGATTCACCGCGATCGACCAGTTCCCGGTAATAATTCTCGCTTTGCTTTAATACATGGGAATTGAAAGCCCCGCACAATCCCTTGTCACTGGCCACCACCACCAACAGGATACTCCCCTGCTCACGCGTTTTCAGCAGCGGCTGCTGGCTTAGGTCGACCATGGCGCCGGTTTGTTGCAAAAGGAAAGTGATTTTATCGCGGTGCGGCCGCGATTTTTTCAGTTCGGCCGTGGCCCGGCGCAACTTGGCGGCGGCCACGGTTTTCATGGCCCGGGTAAGCTTCTGGGTATTTTTAACCGATTTGATGCGCCGGCGCAGATAAATTAAGTTTCCAGCCATTAGGGATTGCCGGTTTTTTTAAATTCGCCGCAGAATTCCTTGAGCCTGGCTTGCAATTTCTGTTCCAGTTCCGCAGTGATCACTTTTTTTTCACTGATTTCCTTAAAAATGTCGGGCTCCCGCGCCTGGATAAATTCGAGCATTTTCGTTTCGAACTGCTGCACGCTGTCCACGGGGAATTCGTCCAGAAAGCCGCGCGTGCCGGCAAAGATTGACACGACCTGCTTTTCTACCGCCATGGGCATACCTTCATCCTGCTTGAGCAGTTCGGACAACCTTTTGCCGCGTTCCAGTTGAGCGATGGTGATCTTGTCCAAATCGGAACCAAACTGCGTGAAAGCCTCCAGTTCTCGGTATTGGGCCAAATCCATTTTTAAGGAACTGGCCACTTGCTTCATGGCTTTGATTTGGGCATCGCCGCCGACGCGCGAGACAGAAATGCCGACATCTATGGCCGGACGCTGCCCGGCGTTGAACAGATCGGGCAGCAGGTAAATCTGCCCGTCGGTGATTGAGATAACGTTGGTGGGGATATAGCCTGAAACATCCGAAGCCTGGGTTTCAATGATCGGCAAAGCGGTCAGCGAACCGCCGCCTTTTTCTTCGTTCAGTTTTGCCGCCCGTTCCAGCAGCCGCGAATGCAGATAAAACACATCGCCGGGATAAGCTTCCCGCCCCGGGGGTCGGCGCAGCAGCAGGGAAATTTCCCGATAGGCGACGGCATGCTTGGACAAGTCATCGTATACCAGCAGCGCATGCCGGCCGTGGTCGCGGAAGTACTCGCCCATGGCGCATCCGGAATAGGGGGCGATATACTGCAAAGCGGCGGGGTCGGAGGCCGAGGCCACTACCACCACTGAATATTCCATGGCCCCGGTTGCGGTCAGGGTTTTGACCACCTGGGCTACTGTCGATTGTTTCTGGCCGATAGCCACGTAAATGCAAATCACATCCTGGCCTTTTTGATTGATGATGGTATCCAGGGCAATGGCTGTTTTTCCGGTCTGGCGGTCGCCGATAATCAATTCGCGCTGTCCGCGGCCGATGGGAATCATGGCATCGATGGCTTTTATCCCGGTCTGCAGAGGTTCCTTGACCGGTCGGCGATCGATAACCCCCGGCGCCAACGCTTCAATGGGCATGAAAATAGCGGAACGAATAGGGTCTTTGCCATCCAGGGGCTCGCCCAAGGGGTTGACCACCCGGCCAATAATATTTTCTCCGGCCGGAATGGAAATGATCCGGCCGGTTCTTTTAACGATGTCGCCTTCCTTGATCTTGTGACTTTCAGCCAGCAGGATGGAGCCGACATTGTCTTCTTCCAGGTTCAAAGCGATCCCGTAAATCTGGCCGGGAAATTCCAGCAATTCATTGTACATGACATTGTCCAGGCCGTAAATGCGGGCGATGCCGTCTCCGATCGAAATCACCACCCCGGTTTCTTCTTTTTTAAAATCAAAGGCAAATCCTTCAATCTTCTGCCTGATCAATTCACTGATTTCATCAACTTTGATTAGCATTTATCTTTCCCCTACAAGCGATTCGCGTAGTTTTTGTAAACGACCGGCCAGCGAATAATCATAACGCAGCGATCCCCGTTGCAGACTGATCCCGGCAATCAAGGCCGGCTCCACCTTATAGTACAACATGATTTTTTTCTGTAATGCTTTTTCCAAGTTGCCCAACAAACGTTTCCTCTGTCCGGCATTCAGTTCGACTGCGGAAAAAACCGTGATTTTCTCGACCCCGTGCACGTTGCACCAGGCATCGGGCAGTTGCCGCACTATCTGTTCCAGATAAGCGAAGCGGTTCTCGGCGGCCACGGTCAACAAAAAATGGAAACTCTTGTCATGCAGGTTCATTTTATCTTTGATGATGTTTAAAGCCTTGATTTTCTCGGGCTGGGAAATCATAAAAGTAGCCATTCCGGTTT
>Ga0209540_10000094_pt1 | contig 116950 bp, 118 predicted proteins | sample BarGraIncu01121A_FD_184501 | JGI IMG/M metagenome (GOLD analysis project Ga0209540, IMG submission 184501) | Arctic peat soil microbial communities from Barrow, Alaska - Barrow Graham LP Incubations 011-21A (SPAdes) (version 2) | ecosystem: Environmental > Terrestrial > Soil > Wetlands > Peat... | reverse complement strand
AGTATTTTGAATTTATTAGTGTAGCTATTTAATAATTGAATGCTTTTTTGAAAATTCCTGCATCGTGTAGGCTTGTTTGCTACGCCTATTTTTATCACTAACTGCTCTTTTAACATAAAATTTATAGCTTTATATGGCTCCATACAAAATCTAGTTTTACACATTAGTTTCCGTGACTACTCAATAAACTTTAATATATTAATATTACCATAAGTATTATTTTATATCAATATTCAAATTTACTATTTTATAAATAAGGTATGATATGTTGGGACATAATGGAAGTATTTATGGTTTTTTTTATAAAACATTAATTTTCATTATTTTGGTTATACTAATTTTAAAGTAAATCTATTTTACTAACGAGGAGGATTCCTAATGAAATCAAAAATTATATTATTAACATCGGCTTTATTAACTGTGTTATTTGTAGGATGTGCAAAGCAACCTAAGACTCCAAAACAAACAACCCCACCTGAAACAACTCCAAACGTTGTAACTACAGCTTCAATAGTAAATACTGGAGCTGCTTTTGAAAATGCAATAAGCAGCAAGGGTACATGGATTATTGCAATAACAAAGGATTTAGCTATTGATAAAGATCTTGTAGTCGAAGGTGAGTATAAAAACGGCAAAAAAGATGCTAGTGGTAAAGATATTATAAAACGTAAAATTGCCCTATACACTCAAGACGAAAATAAAAAAGTAACTGCTAGATTCACTTTGACTGTTCCAAAAATAACTATTAATAGTCCTATGGGCAGTATAGAACATGGTACTTTTAAAGGCGACCTTTATGTTTCAGCAAGTAACTTTCAGTTAAAAGATGCTACTGTTGAAGGGAATGTATATTTCACAACTGATGAAGCTAAGTCTACATTCAAAATGGACGCCACAAGTAAAATTACTGGAAAACAGGAATTAAAAAAGTAATATATCTAAACTAAAAATATAAAACCCTTAAAATTTTAATTTTAAAGGTTTTATATTTTTTCACTATGAAACATTTACTGATTTAGATTTACTACTATATAATCTTAAAAAAGTTAAAATGGCTCCAACTATGCAAATACAAGCTGCAGTTATATATACAATTCTCATGCCATAAATAAATGCATCATTTCTACCTACTATATAATTAGTTACATGATAACCAACTTTATGACTTATCCTATTATACAAAAGAGAAGTTGATAAAGCTATTCCACATGCCATCCCTAAGTTTCTTACAAGTCCATTAATGCTTCCCGCGATGCCTAGCTTATCCCGGGGTACTGTGGACATTATCAATGAATTATTAGGTGATTGAAATAGTCCATTTCCAATTGACAAAACTGATATAAAAAACACCATACTTATGAGAGAAGACTGCTCATTTAAAGTTGACATTAATAATAACCCCAAACTTGTAACCACAAGCCCAATAAATGTTAAAATTTCCGAACCTATTTTATCTGACAAATGTCCACTAAGTGGTGCAACTACAGACAAAACTAAGGGGGATATTATAAGTATTAATCCAGTGAATGATGGTGAATATTTAAGAACATCTTGAAGATAAAAGGGTTGAATTATAATTGAACAAAATAGCGATACAAAGGATATAAAACCACAAAATATACTTAGAGAAAATAATTTATTTTCAAATATCTTTAGCTCAAGCAAAGGGTTTTTAATCTTCTTTTCTACAATAATAAATGCAATAAAAGAAATGCCGGCTATTAAAAAGCTTAACAAAATTGATGGCTGAGTAAATCCGATTTCTTGACCACGTCCGAGAGCCACAAATAGAGGAACTATAGCAAACATAAACAGTATTGCTCCGGTTCCATCCAGTTTTGCCTTTATAGTTTTATGCCCTTTAGGAAGTATCTTAAAACTATAAAATAAAGTTATTATTCCTATTGGTACATTTAATAAAAATATATATTCCCAACTACTAGCATCTACTATAAATCCTCCTAGTGCCGGTCCTACCATTGCTCCAAGAGCCACGAAGGTTCCTGTTATTCCTAGTGCCTTCCCTCTTTCATTTGATGGAAATACTGCAGTAATAATTCCTTGATTATTTGCCATAGTAGCTGCAGCTCCTATGGCCTGTATTACTCTAGCTAAAACTAAACCTGGAAGTGAACTTGTTATTCCACAAAATAAAGAACCGATTGTGAATAAAGCTATCCCAAATTTGAATACCTTCGTTTTACCTACTATATCTCCCAATCTTCCAAAAACTAATATGGTTGCCGCAATAATAATTAAATAACTTGTTACTACCAATTGGATACCCGCAGATGTTACATTCAACGCTTTAGCCATTACTGGTAAAGCTACATTTACAATACTACTATCTAATGTACACATAAAAGTCACCATTACAACTATAAATAAAATCACCCATCTATTTTTATTATTACTATTATTTACTGAGTCCATTTCTATTCTCCCTTTATCCTTATATTTTAAACTTTTTTATATTGGTCAAAATCTTACTTAATGAGTCTAATGTAATAATCTTCTCATCATCATTTAAATCCTTTGTTATTAAATTAACCAATTTATGAATTTCCTCAAGAACTTTTGGAATTATATCCTTGGCCTTTTTCGTTAAATATAACTTATATGCGCGAGAATCAGTTTCATCTTTATTCCTATCTAAGTATCCGAGCCTTATAAGTTTTGTTATTGTCCTAGCTGACATTGCCTTATCGCACCCTATTTCTTCACTTATTTTATTTTGACTAATGCCTTCATTCCCCCTTAGTATAAGTAAATATGGATAAGAACCACTACTTAATTCATATTGTTTTAACACCTTATCCAAATAGCTTTGCGTAATTCTAAAAATTCTACTATTAAGTTTAATCAAATGCATTATATCTTCCTTCAAAATTTACATCTCCTCGATAGTAAGTCGATTAAAAACATTTTATTTAGTTGATTTATCAACTTTATTGTAGCGAAATTTTGTTGACTTGTCAACCATTTATTTTTCATTACAAGTATTAATATACTGTCAAAGTATAGCTCAAATTAGTTAAATATATATAAACTTTAGGGATAAGTCTTGTAATGCCATTCTAAATGGAGCATATTATATTATATAAGTTAAAATGTACAAGCAACAAATATTATATGGAGGGGTTTCGTATGTTCGGTTTTATCCTTATTTTTTTTGCTAAAATAGTTGAGGTTTCGTTAACCACAATTAGAATAGTACTCATAACTCGAGGTGAAAAATTCTATGGTTCTATTATTGGTTTTTTCGAAGTACTTATATGGTTATATGTAATTGGTACAATGCTTGTGGGAATAAATGAAGCACCACTTAAAATGATTACTTATGCATCAGGATTCGCTTGCGGAAATTACATAGGTTGTATTTTAGAAGAAAAACTAGCACTAGGATTAATAACTATAAATGCAATAGTGTCTGAAAAAGATGGCGGAGCATTAGCTAAAATACTTCGGGGTGAAAATGTAGGCGTTACTCTTATTGAAGCAGAAGGATTAAAAGAAGAAAAAAAAATGCTTATATTACATGTTAAAAGAAAACGAAAATCTGAAATATTAAAAATAATAGCAAATTCCCAAATAAATGCTGTAGTTTCGCTAGCAGATACTAAGACTATATATGGTGGATATGGTATTAGAAAATAAAATTAGGCTATACTCATACCAAATACGTTTATCAAATAAAGTTTGTATGGGATAAGGAGTGTATAAAATGTGTGAAAAATCAAAGATGCTAAATGGAGAAATATATAATGCATATGATAAAGACTTAGTACTTTTAAGAAATAAAGCTAGGCATCTTACAAAATTATATAATAATACTGACCCAGAGGAAACTGTGGAGAGAATAAATATTATTAAGAAACTTTTCGGAAAAATAGGTGAAAATTTTGAAATAGAACCCCCCTTCAATTGTGATTATGGCACTAATATTGAAATTGGGGAAAATTTCTATGCCAATTTTAATTTCTTAATTTTAGATGATGGACTTGTAAAAATTGGAGATAATGCATTATTTGCTCCTAATGTAAGTATATATACTGCCACTCACCTAATCGATCCTACGTTAAGACCCAAAAATGCTGATTATACAAAAGCCGTAACTATAGGTAATAATGTATGGGTTGGCGGTGGTTCTATAATTAATCCTGGTATAACTATTGGAGATAATAGCGTAATAGGCTCTGGTAGTGTGGTCACGAAGGATATTCCGGAAAATGTTGTTGCTGTAGGAAATCCGTGTAGAATAATAAAACATATTAATAAAACTATTTAAATATATTTATTAGAATAATTAATAAAGCAAGGCAAACTACAAAAATATATCTGTAGTTTGCCTTGCTTTAATTTTAGCTTAATCATTTGGATGGTTAAATATCATACGGTCATATACGTGGTTGAATCCCATCTTACGATAGAGATTTTTCGCACGTTTGTTATCAATATCTACGTGAAGTGACAAATTGCCATCTGTTAATTCAATTGCACGCCCAATCAGTTCGGATGCCACGCCACGCCCTTTATTTCCCGACTTAACACCAATATACGCCAGATGATAAGTGGGAATAAACCGTTCAAACCCCATATTGACAATAATACAGATACCTTGTTCTTCTCCGTTTCGCTTAGCTATTAATAAAAAACCTTCTTTCATAGCTTTTTCTATAGCGTCTATTGTCTCTCCAACTGAATCATTGTAAGTTGATAACCAAGAACGCGTCATTTTAAGTAAATCCTCTTTATTTTTATCATTAAAACTTTTTATTTCGCACACTTCTACTTCACTTCTTGCATCGTTTAAAATAATCAAATGTTTTCCACCGTGATGCAATCCTTGCTGCGCTTTTTTTATAAACGCTGCCATTGCATATGATTCTTTTCTTGAAACTATAACGCCCTCAAGTTCACGTAGCATAGTAGCTGCCTTCTTTAGATCTTCTTCATCAATGCCAATCATTTCAACGCTCGTTTCTCTTATAATTTTCATAATTGATTCAACCATCTCTGTATGTCTCCCAGGTGTTGACAATTCAGTTTTTTCATCGTTATTCTGCTTGCTTTCCACTTGACTAATATGCATTTTCTTAGTATATTCATCGAGTAGATCCTGCCATAATGGCTTAGATCCACATATTAATTGAGGTATCTTACCTAATTCTTCATGCACCCAACTTTTGATTAATCCACTATAAACACTTGAAAGCGTATATCCTAGTCCTAATTGTACCGTAATGGTATCGACTTCAAAATCCATACGTTCTAAACATTCTTTCGTCATGTCTTCGAGCACTAAATGACTAATAATGTTGTTTAAATTCCATTCACACATCAAGTACATGTTGTTATTTTTCGCTATATTTTTTAATTCTGAACGTGTAAATGTATCTTTTTTATCTCTTAAATCCAATAAAATGGATTTGTCTAAACGTGATAATTTCCACTTTTCTTGTTTGAATAACGGAACCTTAACCTCAATCCCGTTTAACTTTGCAAATAATATTACTGATTGTATGTAACATTCAGAACCATCAACTAAAATTTTCTGAAAACCAGTAGCAATAGCATCTTTTACTAAGACTTCTGAAATACGATCATATTTATGCCCTGATGGATTTGCTCCTTCAAGTTTTAAATATATCTCTCCGATACCTAATGCTTTTTCAATTTTTTTAGCCCTCATTAACGGTGTTCTTCCACTTTTTCGCATAATCGCTCCTTCAACACTGAAATGTCGTTAAATATAAAAGCACTCTAACTTCTTTTAAACTATTAAAGTTAGAGTGCACATTTCACTAAGTTATACTTATATTTATATTTATTATATCATTTTACGTCTAAATCTGCAATTAAGGGTTAGATAGTTACCTATACTATCGGTTACCTTTAGGATAATTTTGTAAAATGAAAAAATTATTTTATTAAATCAGCAAACTCACCGTCTACTATATCTTTTAACAAATTCGCGTTAATTTCAATTTGAAATCCAACTTTTCCAGCACTTACGATTATCCTCTCTGTTTCAAGTGCACTTTTATCAATAAATGTTTTATACTGTTTCTTCATTCCTATCGGAGAACATCCTCCTCTAATATATCCTGTATACTTTTGAAGATCCAATAAGTCTAACATTTCTACTCTCTTCTCATTAGTTAGTTTAGCTACTTTCTTAAAATCTATTTCTTTTCTAACTGGAATTACAATTATATAGATATCTTTAGAGGTTGCGTGTGTCACCAAAGTTTTATAGACATACTTCTCATCTCTACATATTTTTTTTGCCACAGATATTCCATCTATTTTATCATCTTTAACGTCATAGGTTATAACGTCATATACTATATTCATTTTATTTAAAATTCGCATAGCATTTGTCTTTATCATTATATCCCTCTTTTCTTTATATCAGTTTAAATAAAATGTTAAACCATCACCTTCGGGCTGGTCAACTTCTTTATTATATCCTCTTTTTCTTCATTACGCACTATTTGACTAAACCATATTTGGTATCTCGTGAATGTACTTAGATTGTATTCAAAAAACCAAAAAAACCGCTGAAAAAATTTCAGCAGTTCTCTTCACTAAATAAAATTCAAGTTGTCTTAGTCTACCAAATTTTATTTAATATTTAATTCTAATACCCATAATAATTCCTTCCTCCGATTAGATTTCCAATAATAAGTATTCTAGCTAAATCTCCAATTAAACCTCCCCCACTAAAGCGACTTCCCTCTTCTCTCATTCCCCCGTCATCGCAGTCATCATCATCGTCATCATCCTTATGATGTTTTTTATACTTATCAGATATATCTTTACACATATGATCCATTTCATCTTTGCTAGGACAATACATCCTTCCATATTTAGCTACCATCATATCGAAATGATGTTTTACCATAGGATATATTTTGATATAAACCTTAGGATACATGATTTTTAAATCTTCATCATTTCCCTCATGCATTGGCATGTTAATCATGGGTATGTTCATCATAGGCATGTTCATTATTGGCATGCACTGCCCATTATGAACACATTCCTCACAACGATAATCGTACATAAAGTACTACCTCCAAAATAATATTTATACTTTATATTACTCTACCTACATTGTTTTGTTACTACAATATGTATTATCTTTATACTATATAATTCCTAAACTTTCAATCGACTATATATTCTAATTTTATTCATATTATTGCATAAAATTATTTTTTAACTATTGACAATATTCTGCAAAAGCCTTATCATAGCTTTAAAACTTTAATTTATTAAAAGAATTAATGAAAGAAGGCTTCTATATGAGTGTTGAAAGTGTTAAAAATTTTTTTACTGAACACGGACTTGAAGACCCTGTGTTTAAACTTGAAGAATGCGGAGCTACTGTTGACCTAGCTGCTAAAACCTTAGGTGTTGAGCCCGAATTGATTGCTAAAACATTATCATTTCGTCTTAAAAACAGAGATATTCTGATTGTTACTAAAGGTGATGCCCGAATTGACAATAGAAAATATAAAGATTTTTTCAAAACAAAAGCCAAAATGTTAGGCCACGATGAGGTTGCGGAAATAACAGGTCACCCAGTAGGTGGAGTTTGTCCATTTGGATTATTAAACCCAATCGATGTATATATAGATGTATCCCTTGAGAAATATGAATATGTTTACCCAGCAGCTGGATCATCATTTACAGCCTTAAAAATTCAGCCCTCAGAAATGCAAGCGTTAACCCATGCCGAGTTTATTGATGTTTGCAAATAGATTAAATCATTTTTGATTAAAATCTTTAAAAACTATTGACAATTGCTTTTATGAGTAATATACTAAACACTAATAACTGAATACTACTTATCCAGAGCGGCAGAGGGACTGGCCCAATGATGCCCGACAACCAGCATTTTTAACCGAGTGCAATGGTGTCAATTCCATCAGATTATATAATCTGAAAGATAAGGTGATAGCAAGTTTTAATAAATGATTTTATTATTTATTAAAACTACTCATGCTACTTTCCTTATAGGAGAGTCGCTTTTTTTTTAAAAAAATTATAGTATTAACAGATTAAATATATTATTAGATTTTAATACCCTCCTCAGCAAAAGAACAAATAAGTATTTTTTAAATTGCAAATTTATGAATTCTAATAATAATAGGTAAAAAGGAGAAATTATTATGAGTGAGAGAAAATTAAGTTTTGAAACATTACAGGTACATGCAGGACAGGTTCCAGACCCTACTACAGGAGCAAGAGCCGTTCCAATTTATCAAACATCATCATTTGTTTTTAAAAATGCAGATCACGCAGCAAACTTATTCCAATTAAAAGAACCAGGAAACGTATATGCAAGAATAATGAACCCAACTACGGATGTTTTTGAAAAAAGAGTAGCTGAACTTGAAGGTGGTGTTGCTGGACTTGCTACAGCTTCAGGAATGTCAGCAATACTCTATTCAATACTTAATGTAGCAAATTCTGGCGATGAAATAGTAGCTGCAAGTACTTTATATGGTGGTACTTTTGAATTATTTAATGTTACACTTAGAAAACTTGGAATTAACGTAACATTCGTTGACCCAGATGATCCTGAAAACTTTAGAAAGGCTATTACTAGCAAAACAAAAGCACTTTATGCTGAAACAATAGGAAATCCAAAAATTAATGTTTTAGATATAGAAGCAGTAGCAAATATTGCTCATGCAAATAAAATACCACTTATTATTGACAGTACCTTTGCAACTCCTTTCCTTTGCCGTCCAATTGAATATGGGGCTGACGTAGTTATCCACTCCGCAACAAAGTTTATCGGAGGACATGGAACCACTATTGGTGGAATAATAGTTGATGGTGGAAAATTTGACTGGGCAGAAAGCGGTAAATTCCCTGATTTTACAACACCAGACAAAAGTTATAATGGGCTAGTATATGCTGATTTAGGTGCCCCAGCATTTGCTTTAAAAGCTAGAGTTCAACTACTCCGAAACACAGGCGCAACGCTTAGTCCCCAGAGTGCATTTTTATTCCTTCAAGGACTCGAATCATTATCATTAAGGGTTGAAAGACATGTTTCAAATGCTCGAGCTGTAGTTGAATTTTTAAGTAACCATCCTTGTGTTTCATGGATAAATTATCCTGAACTTGAAGGAAGTAAATACAAAAATTTATCTAAAAAATATCTACCAAAGGGTGCTGGATCAATATTCACTTTTGGAATAAAGGGTGGACTTGAAGCTGGTAAGAAATTTATAAACAGTGTAGAATTATTCTCACTACTTGCAAATGTTGCAGATGCAAAATCTCTAGTAATTCATCCATCAAGCACAACCCATGCAGAACTTAATGCAGAGGAACAAAAGGCTGCTGGGGTTACACCAGATTTAATAAGACTCTCAATTGGCGTTGAGGGAATTGATGACATAATATACGATTTAAATCAAGCTCTAGAAAAATCAGTTGAATAGTTTCGAAAACAACTTGAGCATCTTCCTAATACTTTTTTAGAAGATTCTGCACAACAAGGAGGTTCTAAATGCCAATAAAAATACCAGACAATCTTCCAGCGTTTAAAACTTTGACAAAAGAAAATATTTTTACTATTACAGAAGACTGTGCATTTCATCAGGATATTCGTCCTTTAAAAATTATTATTTTAAACCTGATGCCTACAAAAATTGATACTGAAACTCAGCTTCTAAGACTTCTTGGAAACTCACCACTTCAAATTGATGTGGTGCTTCTTCACCCAGAGAGTCATGCAAGTAAAAATGTATCTGAAGAACATTTAATTAAATTTTATAATACTTTTGAGGAAATAAAAGATCTAAAATTTGATGGTATGATAATAACAGGTGCCCCAATTGAAAAGGTTCCTTTTGAAGAAGTAGATTATTGGGAAGAACTTAAAAAAATCATGGAGTGGAGTGTGCGTAATGTATACTCTACCTTGCATATTTGTTGGGGTGCTCAAGCAGGGCTTCATTATCATTACGGAATACAAAAACATAAACTAGATCGTAAACTGTTTGGAGTTTTTAAACATAAAATAACCAAGCAAAACGTGAAACTTTTAAGTGGATTTGACGATGAATTTTATGTTCCCCATTCAAGGTATACCGAAATAAAAAAAGTTGATATTGATAAAATAGATGGACTTGAAATAATATCCGAATCTGATGAATCAGGAATTTACATTGTATTCGCTAAAAAAGGACGCCAAATTTTTATAACTGGGCATTCAGAGTATGACCCCTTAACATTAAAGAAAGAATATGATAGAGATATAGCAAATGGAATAAATATAAATGTTCCACAAAATTATTATCCCAATGACGATCCATCAAAAACACCTGTTGTAAAATGGAGAGGTCATTCGAGCCTTCTTTTTGCAAATTGGTTAAATTATTATGTTTATCAGGAGACACCTTACAATTTGGTGTATTTAGAATAAACCATATAAAGGCGGCTCCCTATTAACTTAAGGAACAGCCTTTATATGTATTTAAACCTCTTTAACTATCTCATCATAACCTCTTCTATATCCTCTTGGGTAAAGTTTCTTATGCTCATCTAAGTGTCCAAGTGCAATTAACATTGCTACTGACTTATTTTCATCAAGACCAAACTCTTTTCTTACACCTTCAAAATCCATGCCACTCATTGGACGAGAATCCACTCCAAGACCCTTAGCTGCATACATTATAGACATTGCTAGAAGTCCCGCATGACTATCAGCAAACTTTATTTTATTTACCTCTGATGTACCATACAAATTATATGCAAATCCCTGTGTACGTGATAGCTTCTCTTTATCATCACCAAGTAACTTTAATAAATTGTCCCATTCAGGATTTGATTCATCATATCCAGTTTTATTACCTATAATTATTAAAGTCACCGGTGCTTCTAATATCTTAATCTGATTACTTGAGAGTTTATACAATCTCTCTTTAGCTTCTTTAGATTTTACTGCTATAATTTCCCAAGGTTGAAGGTTAAATGCTGATGGGGCTAATACTGCAAGGTTAATTATATCTTTAAGTAATTCATCCTCCACCCCTTTATTTATATCAAAACAATTGATTGATCGTCTCTCTTCAAACACTTCCCTTAAATTCATATAAACACCCTCCTTGGTTGCTTAAATTGTTTTCTACTAATTATTATTACCTACTTTATATTATTATGATACTAGTAACATCTTAGTTATGTCAAGTATGCATTTAAAATATTTTTCACTTAACAAATCCTTCTAATATGTATACCGTGAAAATTACTTTTGTTTTTGAACAATAATATACAGATATCATTATTCCCTTTTGTCGTATTGAATATAACATTTGTTAGAAAATAAAACTAACCTTAGAGGCTATAGTTATACAAGAGATACAGGAAAAAACTAGGGGCATGTCAATTACTTTGACACACCCCTTTAATGTTTTATTTAATTGTTTTATTTAATTGTTTTAACAATATTCTAAAATATAGTTTTTAATTTTAGAAACGGAAATCTCGTTTTCCTTCCTTAAGATCTTCTAAGTGTTCTACAGCAATTGCACGAACTTTATCATTTTTTATATTAGGAATTTCATTTCTAATTACCGCCTCACCCTTTATCTTGGTATCAGGAGATGCATAATCCTCCAAATATTCTTTAAGTGTCATCAATGCATTTGGTTGACAACAGTTTCCAATCTGACCTGCTTTTACAAGGCTCATAAAACGGTCACCTGTACGTCCTTCTCTATAACAAGCTGTGCAAAAGCTTGGAATATAACCGAGCCCTAATAACCAATTTACGATTTCATCCAATTTGCGGGTGTCAGTTACTTCAAATTGCTTTGAATTATCATCTTCTGCTTCTGGCTCAGAATATCCACCAACACTTGTACATGATCCCCCACTTACCTGAGATATTCCTAGTTCTAGCACACGCTCGCGAGTTGTTTTTGATTCACGAGTCGACACAATCATGCCTGTGTATGGAACTGCAATACGAATAACAGCCACAATTTTTTCAAACATCTCATCAGATATTGAATTTGAAAATGTATCTGGATCAATATCATCAGCAGGGCAAATACGGGGAACACTAATTGTATGTGGACCTACGCCTTTAGCTGCCTCTAAATGCTCTGCATGCATTAGAAGTCCTACAAAATCATAACGGTACATATTTAAACCGAACAAAACTCCCACTCCCACATCATCAATGCCACCTTCCATTGCACGATCCATGGCCTCAGTATGATATGCATAGTTGTGTTTTGGTCCCGTTGGGTGAAGCTCCTCATAGCTTTTTTTGTTATATGTTTCTTGGAAAAGAATGTAGGTACCAATGCCCGCTTCTTTGAGCATATGATACTCTTCCACGGTTGTTGCAGCGATATTTACATTTACACGCCTTATATCACCATTTTTATGTTTAATACTATAGATTGTCTTGATACTTTCTAGAATATATTCAATTGGGTTATTAATAGGGTCTTCTCCAGATTCTAAAGCCAATCTTTTATGCCCCATATCCTGAAGCGCTATAACCTCTTTAACAATTTCTTCTTGTGTAAGCTTTTTACGAGATATTGTTTTATTTTTAGAGTGATAAGGACAGTACACACAACCATTTACGCAGTAGTTTGAAAGATATAATGGAGCGAAAATGACAATGCGGTTTCCATAAAAATTTTGCTTTATTTCTTTTGCCAGTTTAAACATTTTTTCTTTTTCATCTTCCAAATCACATTCTAAAAGTACAGCAGCCTCCCGATGAGTTAATCCTTTACCGTCTTTTGCACGTTCTATAAGACTATCAATTAGTTTACGATTTCTTTTATTTTCTTGTGCATAAGCAAGGGTGGATATAATTTCACCGTCATCAATAAATTCTGTTGCGTTTTTTGATTTAATATCATACATAGCATAAGCTCCTTTTTCAATATTATTATTGGCATTTATAAAATCTTTAAACAATTTATAAAATCCTTAAACAACTTATAATACTTTGTTTAAGCATGTTTTTATTACCCCTCTTGCGGTGGCACTTTGGAATAAAGTGTTTTAATGTTTACATGTGGTAGCATTCCAAGCTTTCCTGATATTGAACTGATAATATCATTCGGTGCATCCACAACTACGCTTATTACAGAAATATTACGTTTCATATATGGAATTCCCATTCTACCTACTATGTACTGACTGTATTCGTGAAGAATACAGTTGAGCTTTGGAGCCGCATCTGTGTTTTCAACAATAATTCCAATTAAAGCAATTCTTGTTTCCATAGGTATTATCCTTTCTTTTATAGAATTTAAAAAATCCCTGCGCCCAAAAGGCACAAGGATAGTTTTATAAAAACAAAGCAACCATAAAGGTATGTCTTTGTGAGCATTACAACTATTCTCTCGCCTTCTCATTCGGGACGAACCCTCATGCATTCAGAACGATAACTTTATTAATATAATTTATTGTATGGTTTACTGCAAATCACAGCAGAGATAACTTCATCTCGAACCCATAACCTAAAATCACTTATACCATAACACTCCTAATAATAAAAAGCAAGCTAAAAAAAAGCCTTACCTTCACCTAACAGTATAACAAATATTCCTCTTCTTTTATTTTCTAAATATTCAAAACTCATTGTAAAATATAATATACTACTATATAATTAAATAAAAATAATAATATATGTGCTAGGGGTGCCTTGTGGCTGAGATATGAGTAATTCATTGGCCCTTATACCTGATCTGGATAATACCAGCGGAGGAAAGCTGTTATGATGTATAATAACATTAACTATATTCCTTTTGCGAATATAGTTTTTTGCTTTGCCAAAATACTTATTGAGCACAATACGAGGAGGTTATAAAAATGTCTTTTAATGAAAGAATCACCGAAATTACCAAAAGTCCTATTGCTCTTTTTGCACTACTCGGAGTCCTTTTATTAATTTATGTAATTTTAAAAGTTAGGAAAATTAAATTTACTACTCAAATGATAACTTTAGTCGGTATATCTATCGCATTATCTACTGTATTACAATTTATTACTATTTTAAAATTACCCCAAGGTGGTAGTGTTACTGCTGGAAGTATGGTTCCCATCGTGCTTATCGCCTTATTTTATGGTCCCGAAGTAGGCTTTTTAACAGGGTTTTTATTTGGAATTATCAATTTTATAATGAACCCCTTTGCACTCCATCCAGTTCAAGTACTATTTGATTACCCCCTTCCTTTTATGGCTATTGGAATAGTTGGCTACTTTAGAGAACTCAATATTAAAGGAATACTTATTGGCGTAATCCTAGCAATGCTAGCAAGATTTACATGCCATTTTATTTCTGGGGTAGTATTTTTCGCAAGCTATGCGCCAAAGGGAACTTCTGTTTATTTATACTCCCTTTTATATAACGGTTCATATATGGGTGTGGAAGCCATTATCACCTGCGTAATCATTGGAATTCTACCTATAAAACGCTTATCTAAGTTAGTGATAAACAAAACTATCTTAAATTAATTCAAATTTTATTTACTACTCCTCTTTAACCAAATATAACAAATTGTCATCTATATTGTAATAAAGGGGAGCTATTAATATATTAGAGTATTTAGTTCTTAACCGTTTTGCCTCTTCAAGCACAAACTCTATTTCATTACCTATCTCAAACATTGGAGCGAAGTTCATAAAATGGTCTTCAGCCCTCTGCCTTTCCCATCCCACTACATCAACAAGCCCTTGAATAAACTTTTCTCTTTTAGACATCAAATTAACCATTCCACAATGATTATGGGCAATAAGCGCAATGGTTTTAATTCCTCCTATTGCTATTGAATAAGAAACCTTAAATTCACTAAAACGCAAAGTTCCTCCACCAGAACGAATGATAAATGCAAAGTTGTTTGGTATATGAAGATATTTCCTGTTATCCATACACATTCCTATTAACATCTGTGGACTCTCTACCGCTTCATATGGCATATTCAAATCATGGTATTCTAATAAAATACTTATTGGTGTATTTTTATATATAGCAAATATATCTTCTTTAGTATTAATTTTTACTAATCTATCCATATTAATCTCAGCTCCTTAGATTTTGTTTTAAATATTATTTTAATATCTATTATAGTATAAATATTTACATTATAATAGATAATTTAAAACTATTTTTATAATACTAAATACATGATAATTCGAATAGCTTATAATAGAGGAAAGTATACCACCACGTTTTTTTAAATAACCTACTAAGGAGATGTTAAATTTGAAAAATAAGTCCAAGCTACTATTATGTATAATTATTTCAATAAGCTTTATTACTCAGGGATGTAGTAAAAAAGCTGAACCTATTGCTCCTGCGAGCAAATCAAAACCCTCCGTGAATACTGCTGAAAAATACTATGCTCCCTATACAGGTGAAGAGGTAAAAAAGGAAGTATTAGATAATATTGCTGTACTTGCCATAATAGAAAACTCTGTAGGGGCAAGACCTCAATCAGGATTAAACGCTGCAGATATAGTTTATGAGACCATGGCTGAAGGTGGCATTCCTAGATTTATTGCTTTATTTCAAAAGGAAAACGCGCAAAAAATTGGACCTATTAGAAGCGCCCGGTCTTATTTCTTAGATATAGCCAAAGAATATAATATGCCCTTTGCACATTGTGGCGGAAGTCAAGAAGCCCTTACTGAAATAAAAGATAACAAACTAATGAGTATGAATGAAATGACAAATACTTCTTCATATTGGAGAGATTCAGTAAGGAAAGCTCCACATAACCTTTATACCTCCACAGAAAAATTAAGAAATCTTGTAAAGGCTAAAGATTATACCTACTCGTCACCTGTAAAATTAAAATATGATAAAAGTTACTGGAATAATGATAAATTTCCTAAAGCAATAAATATACTTTTAAAAATGAATAGACTCTACAATACTAGTTACACATATAAAGATGGTGTTTACCTAAAAAACATGGATGGAAAGTCTTCAACTAATAAAGAAGATAATCTTCCTCTAGAATTTAAAAATATAGTGGTTCAAATTACTTCTATTAAAACTCAAGCAGATGGAATTCATTTAAACATTCAACTTGTTGGAACCGGGGATGGTTATGTTATTAGCAATGGTAAATTTGTTAAAATGCACTGGGCTAAAAAAGATGCCACTTCGCAGACCATTTTAACAGATGAGAAAGGTAATTCTTTGCCTTTAAATCCTGGTAAGACTTGGTGGAACATTGTAGATAAAAGCACAACTGTAGATATCAATTAGATTATAGATTTAACTATTTCTGCATATTTTTAAAATCATTATATATTATTGTATTTTTTTATACAATATTGTATTTTTTTATACAATATTGTATTTTTTTATATATTATGGTATAATTAATTTATAATTAGATGCTATTATTATATTTTTAATATTTTAGCTGAAAAATTATATAATAAATTAATGGAGGTGTTTCTATGTCTTTAATTGAAAATTCTTGTATACTTGATGACAGCGAACTTTTATTAATCAATGGTGGAAATTGGCGTGATAAAACTATAAAAGTACTTCATGTTGCAGCTCTTGGAGCTGGCACTGCTGCTGGTGCTGTTTTTGGCCCTGTCACTGCATTCGGAGGCGGATGTGCTGCTGAAGCAATTTGGCAAGGTGTTGGCTTACCATAAAGCAGTTAAACATTAATATTTATAATTCAATAAAAATAGCCAGCAGATACCTGCTGGTTATTTTTATTGAATTCATTTCTTAAATATTTTGTGCTCCTAAAATCTTTCAACAGTGAAATGAATATCTATATAATATATAGTAACCAAGTATGTATTTTGTCATAACCTAATATTATAATAATTCTAATTGGAGTAAAAGATGATTAATATAATACTAACACCTCTCCATTATATATATCTTGTCTTCATTATTATAATAATATTTGCTATGGTGAAGAAGAAGGATATAACACTTATATGTATATTAGGTATCTTTATTTTAGGAATTGCAGGTACAGGATCTATATCTGCGTCTACCATGGGAGTATTTAATAGCTTTGTTTACGCAACCAAAGAGTTAATGCCTACCATTTTTATAATATCCATTGTAACTGCTATGAGCAATACCCTTGTGGCTTCTGGCATAAATGATGAGATAGTGTCTCCTTTTAAAGGAGTCATTAAAAATTACTGGGTTGCTTATTGGGTTATCGGAATTGTTATGATGATTTTATCTTGGTTTTTCTGGCCATCACCAGCAGTAGCACTTGTGGGAGCATTATTTTTACCTATTGCTATAAAAGCTGGATTACCAGCCATGGGTGTCGCAATTTCAATGAACTTATTTGGACACGGCATAGCTCTATCTAGTGATTATATAATTCAAGCTGCACCTAAGCTTACTGCAGGTGGAGCGGGCATACCTATAGGTGATGTAATATCTGCAAGCATTCCACTTGTAATCACAATGGGTTTAGTTACAACTATTACAGCATTTTATTATCTACGCCGTGATATTAAAGCAGGCATACCACTAAGCCAAAGCAAAGTAGTAGAAACTACTAGCAATTCAACAGACACAATGCTTATATCCTCAAAAATGCTTAGAAGAATTTTAGCTTTATTGATACTAGCGTTTTTCGCAGTGGACATCTATATAATGTATACTTCAAAACTTCAAGGTGGTGACGCCACAGCTCTTATTGGAGGTACCGCTGTATTTGTCTTAAGTTTAGTTTCAATATTTACTTATAAGAGTCAATCACTTGAGAAAATTACAGATAATCTTGTTAAAGGTTTACAATTTGGATTTAAGATATTTGGCATTGTTATTCCTATAGCTGCCTTCTTCTATTTAGGAGATTCAGCTCTCAATGATATTTTCGGAAAGATACTTCCGCAGAACTCTAACGGAATAGTTAATGATCTAGGTGTTGCTCTATCAAATCTAGTTCCAATGAACTCAATTGTTTCAGCCGGCACAATTACAGTTGTGGGTGCAATAACTGGACTAGATGGCTCAGGGTTCTCAGGTATTCCTTTAGTTGGTTCAGTTGCTAGAATCTTCTCAACTGCTTTAGGTGGAGGTATAGCATCGCTTACAGCGCTAGGTCAAATAGCTGGAATATGGGTAGGTGGAGGAACAATAATTCCTTGGGCAGTAATACCAGTAGCTGCTATTTGTGGTGTGGATCCCTTTGAACTTGCTAAGAAAAACATTAAACCAGTAATTATAGGTTTAATAGTTACTACAATAGTTGCTATATTAATTATTTAGTTTGAACTTATATTAATGTTTTATTTAACTTAATAAAACATTAATTAGATTTTAAACAACCTTAATACAAAAATAACTTGCCTCAATGTTTTTGAGACAAGTTATTTTGTATTTTTTTACTTATGCTTTTTGAGTCTCTTTTTCTTAATTTTCATTCATTTGAGCTTCATGAACGGTTTTTGCTTGCTTACTTGTTTGTTCATTTTCTACACTAACAACATTCTGATTTACAATTTGTTCTTCCACAATATCATTGCAAACCTCAGCTTTAGTTAATAATATTAAGCATTTTGAAACTTTTTTATTAACTATACCTATGCTTAATAGAAGGAATGAAATGCCTCCATAAATAGCTAATGGTTCAAATATTCCTGGTATCAATTGTGATGTTACTAGAGCATTTCTTACAGTAGCTGCAGCATAACCCTGAGCTACCGCTTGACTATAGCTAGTTTTATACAAGTAAATATTGTTAACTAATAATGCAACTCCCATAATTGCTACAACCGCGGCTACAACATACAAAGTAATTGAAATAACAGATTTTCCTGATTTTTTAGACACATTTTTGGAATTAAGTTTCATAATAATTTGTCTCCATTTCCGCCCTTAAAGGCTATATTATATATATTTCGTATTAATACTGATCTGATGTTATTTTTGCAGAGCCTTTTAAAGTTCCTCTGCTTCTATTAATAATACTAACAATTATTTGTTGCATTTAAGTGTCAATATTGTTAACAATTTATTACCAACCTCTGCTAAAGCTCTGAAAATAGGTATGTTTATAAAAGAAACTCTTCATATAAGGGGTTGCCTCAACAAATGATTTAAGATCATTTGTTGAGGCAACCCCTTATAATTTGTTCTTTATAAATAATATACGAATCCGAATCTTCTTATATTTTTACATCTACTCCCTTTTTATTTTTTGATGGCATTAAGATAACATAAGTCACAAAAGACACAATGAATCCTACAAACCATGCATAATCAAATAATAGACTTAAACTCGGTACTATTTTACCTACAAGGGCTACTAATACTCCAAGAACTAAAGCTATGATTGCTTTAGGGTTAAAACCCTTCGAATAGTAATACTCACCTTCTGCGATATACAAATCTTTAAGATTTAGTGATGTCTTTCTAGTAATCCAATAATCACAAATTATTATTGCAGCAATTGGTCCGAGGAATGCTGAATAAGTCCCTAACCAGTTGAAAATATACCCGCTTGGATCTGCTAAAAGTTTCCATGGCATTATTAATATTCCTATTATACCTGTTATAAGTCCACCAGTTTTAAAGCTTATTTTCTTTGGCGCAAGGTTTGAAAAATCATTTGCTGGCGAAACAATATTTGCAGCAATATTTACGGATAAAGAAGCAACAATTATTCCAAAAAATCCTATAAATAAAACCACTGGATTAGTGAACTTCCCTACTATATCTACTGGATCCCACATTGCTTTACCATAAATAACTGCAGCTGCAGAAGTTATTATTATACCCATAGCTGAGAAAACTGTCATGGTTATAGGTAACCCTATAGCTTGCCCTACCATCTGCTCTTTTTGACCTTTTGCAAATCTTGTAAAGTCAGGTATGTTTAAGGATAAGGTTGCCCAGAAACCTACCATACCAGTTAACGACGGAATAAACACTTTTATAAACTCACCAGTAGTCTTAAATTTACTTGGCTCACTTAGTAAGGGTCCAAAACCTTTTGCAGTTATTACTGCCCAAATCATCAAAGCTAATGCAAAAACTAAAACTAATGGAGCTGCCCAATTTTCAAATTTTCGAAGAACATCCATTCCTTTATAAATAATAAATATTTGAATTCCCCAAAAAATCATGAAAGTTATAGCCGATGGAAGAGATAATCCAGCTATTTGGAAACTTCCACCTAGGGTTTTCCAGCTAGGCATCATTGCAGAAAACAACATGTTTAAGGCACTACCACCTATATATGTGTTGATACCAAACCATCCACAGGCAACAACTGCTCTTAAGAGAGCCGGTATATTTGCTCCAAAGGATCCAAAAGAGGCTCTTGCTAACACTGGGAAAGGTATTCCATACTTAGTACCAGGATGAGCATTTAATAACATTGGTATTAAAACAATTAAATTTCCAAGGGTTATTGTTAGTAACGCTTGAGCCCAATCCATTCCCAGTGCAATAAGTCCTCCGGCTAGCATATACGTTGGTATACAATGAGCCATTCCAACCCATAACGCTGTAAAATTATAAGTATTCCATGTTCTTTCTTTAATGGTAGTAGGTGCAAGGTCCTTGTTGTAAAGTTGACTTGATGTCATATCTTCCTTGAGTTCGTACATTTCCTCTTTCATAATAAATAACACTTCCTTTTAAATTTATTTTAATTTTTGTTTTACCACTTAAGTGGTTCAAATACTGTTTTTTCACACTCTGTTACCTTTAAGAATATAGCTACATTTCCAACTAAGGCCTTAGCAATAAAATCTGTCCGCACTTTGTCATATGGTGTATGTGCATACTGCTCTTGCATTGGAGAATACCCAATTGTTGGTTTTCTATCTATACCAGCAGTTTTACTTGCATCCGTTCCAAAATCCCAATATCCGTATTCAACAATTTGCCCAACACTCTCTAAGGCTTCTGTTGCTGCCCTCACAAAATGATGATCTTCGGGTATTTTCCAAGGACTCATATCTTTTACGGCTTCATAGGTTACTCCTGTATAAGATACCTCAAGCGCTGATTTAATCTTAACATCAGCCTTAAATTCTGGATCTATTTCCCCTATTTCATCAATTATTTTCTGTATTTCAGCTTTTGCAATTTCTGCATTTTCACCAGGTATGGTACGTCTATCTATTGAAAGCATACATTTATCTGGCACTATCGATAGGGCTCCTGGAGAACATTCTATGATATTTATAGATATAGAAGCCTTTCCTAATTTATCATCTCCTGGAAGTGATGGATAGAGTTCATCTTTTATCTTACTTATAAGGGGAATTGCCTTATAGATAGAATTTATACCAAGCCATGGTGAACTTCCATGACAAGTTCTTCCGTAAATCGTGGAAAGCAATTCAACTCTGCCTCTATGTCCACAATAGATTTTTAATGACGTAGCTTCCGATGATACCATAGCATCATAGTTAAGTCCTCTTTTAGGAAAGGTAATGTCCACTAAATGAATCATACCAACCATCTCAGCTGGTTCCTCTTGCACAACCCCAGTAAACATATATCTTCCTTTAAATGAATAACCAAGTTTCTTAAGCCTTACAAGTAGACCACCTGAATATATCTGCGCGGCCTCACCAGCTTTGACATCGGAAGCACCACGTCCATGTATGCATTCTGCAATTTCCTTAATATTCTTATCTTGAGTATGGACTTCACATTCATCTATTACTGCGCCATAAGGATTATAACCTTCCCAGTTATTTGTGTCTCCTGGGCTTACATGATCCATATGGGAATTGAACATAATTGTTGGCCCCGGCTCCGTTCCATTAACAATACCAACTATATTTCCCATATCATCTCTGAAGAACTCATCGTATTCTAACTTTTCCATTTCTAATAGTAAATAATTTGATAATTGCTTTTCCATACTACTTATACTTGGTGTTTGTATTAGCTTTTGAGTAAATTTTATAGTATCTTCATATAATTCCTCACCTAATTCCTGGATTTTAGTTAATATTGCCTTCATTACACCTCTCTCCCCTACATTTTATCAATTCAACTTTATACTTCTTTTCTCCGCAGGTAATTGCATTAGTTGGACAAACATTCAAGCAAAGATGACACCCCACACATTTATCGTTAATTAACAAAGGCTCCCTATTTTCAAAATCCCAATGCAGAGCTTGATGCCCACCATCAAAACAGGATATATAACATCTTCCACATCCAACGCAAGCCTTTTTTGAGAATTTAGGAAAGACTATATAATCTCTATCTAAATTTTCTGCGGATACTATATTTTTCAGAGCGAGCCCTACTAATTCACTTGTAGAGTTAAATCCATGTTCCTCCATATAATAAGATAAGCCACTTATCAAATCATCAATTATCCTATATCCATACTGCATAATTGCTGTTGTAATTTGTATGTTAGAAGCCCCTAGCAATAAAAATTCTACTGCATCTTCCCAGTTTTCTATACCTCCCATACCACTTATAGGAATACTTTTGAGTTTTTCGCATTTACTTAAGTCATTAATGAATCTAAGGGCTATGGGCTTTATAGCTTTTCCAGAGTATCCAGAAACGGAAGACTTACCATTTATAAGTGGATATGGAGCAAAATTATTTAAATCTATCCTAGTAATACTTTTTATAGTGTTAATTGCTGCAATACCATCTGCACCACCTTCTATAGAGGCTATAGCAGGTATTTCCATATTTCCTAAATTTGGAGTCATTTTTGCAAGTATTGGCAAGTGTGTACCTTTCCTTGTTGACTCGCAATATTTCTTTACAAGCTCAGGATTTTGTCCTACGTCTGCTCCCATTCCTCCGTTTGCCATTTGTGGACAGGAAAAATTACATTCTATTATATCTGAACCAGCTTCTGTTGCTAATCTAGCAAGCTCAGTCCATTCCTCCTGCGTTTCTCCCATAATAGAAGCTACTAATACCTTGTTTGGATATTTTTCTTTAATCTGTCTCATCCACTTTAGGTTTAATTCTAAAGGATGGTCTGATATTTGTTCTAAATTTTTAAACCCTATAAAAGGTGTGCCCTCTTTTCCTATGGTATCAAATCTTGGGGATACCTCCTTCGGTATATAAAATCCTATTGTCTTAAAAACTACTCCTGCCCATCCCATATCTAATGCTTTTGCACACATTTCAAAATTACTTCCTACTACCGAGGATGATAGGAAAAATGGATTTTCGCATTTTACCCCACAAAATTCTATAGATAAATCCTTATTCAGTTTTCTCCACCTCCTCCAATCTTGGTCCATTATCACAAAGGTATTCCTGTATCATTCTTATCTTTATAGGTCTGTCTATTTTACCTCTTATGCAACTTCCTTGACACTGCATGGTATTACTACAAGCTATGCCACACTCACCATTTTTCTTCATCTGCGTGAGTGCTTGCATCCTAGCCCCCTGAATATTTCTAAATCTAAGTGACATTATTAAACTTGCAGGATCTTTACCTGCCGGACATTCCTTTTTGCATGGAGGATCATAACACAAAAGGCATCTTGATACATCTTCATCTATGATAAATCTATTAATCATACTAATCACTCCAATCTTAATTAATGTCTCAAATCTTTAAATTCTTGAAAATTCTATTTTTTTGTTTTTCTGCCTTTTCTTTTTATGAATTTGCCCCAGCCTGGCTCTCCTACAAAATTACCATTATCAAATACCAATTTCCCTCTTGAAAATGTCATAACAGGATAACCTTTAACTTTAGTCCCTTCCCATATAGTATGATCTACATCTGAATGCATATTATCTTTAGAAATCACAAATTCTTTATTAGGATCATAAATAACAATATCTGCATCACTCCCTGGAGTTATTGTTCCCTTTTGAGGAGCACAACCGAAAATCTTTGCTGGATTTGTTGAACATAACTCAACTACCTTATTAAATGAAAGATTACCTTTATTGGCTTCACTAAGCATATAAGGATACATATTTTCTATCCCCATACAACCATTTGGTATTTTAGTGAAGTTATCTTTTCCCCAATCTTTCTCGTAACTTTGGAATGGACAGTGATCTGTTGCAATAGTTGCAATATCACCAGTTCCTATACCCTTCCATAATGCTTCTTGACTCTCAATTCCCTTTATAGGAGGAGAACATACAAAATTTCTTCCGTCTTCTCTCTTGTATACTTCACTATTAAAATGTAAATATTGAGGGCAAGTTTCTGCATATATTTCATGACCTTCACTTCTAGCCTTTTTAACCTCATCCATTCCTTCACTATTCGCTAAATGTACAATATAAAGAGGTGCATTTAAAGATTTAGCCCAGTGTATTGCTCTCTTATCCGCTTCAGCCTCTACAAATTCTGGACGAGACATATAATGATACCAAGCAGAGGTTTTTCCATCTCTTAAATATTCCTGCGTCCTCATATCAATTAAGTCTGGATTTTCCGCATGTACACTTATCAATGATCCAGTCTCTTTAGATCTTGCTAGTGCCTTGCAGAGCACCGCATCGTTAACCATTAATCCTTCTTTTTTATAAACCATAAATAATTTAAAACTTGGAAGTCCATACTCTACTGCACTCTCAAATTCTTCTAAGACCTCATCAGTCATATCTGTTATAGCAACATGAAATGCATAATCAACACAAGCCTGAGGAGCACAAATTGCATCTCTTCCTTTTGCAGTTTGAATTATTCCATCACCTTTTCTTTGCATTGCGAAATCAAATACAGTGGTAACTCCGCCACAAGCAGCAGCTCTTGTACCAGCCTCATAGTTATCAGCTGATACAGTTCCACCAAAAGGCATTGCAAGGTGGGTGTGTGAATCGATTGCTCCAGGCAAAATGTACATTCCTGTTGCGTCAATAATCTTAGCGCTTTCATGTTCAATATTTTCTGATATAACTGTAATTTTGCCGTTTTTTATACCTACATCCGCCTTATAAGTATCCATTGCTGTTATAATCGTTCCATTTTTTATTATTATATCCATTTTTTCACCTCATATTTTAATGTTAAATATTAAAACCCTCATCTAACCTAAAGTTCTCTTATCGTCTCCATTATCTTTACATAATTCCTTTATCTACATAATCTAGCACTTCATCTAGCATCACTAAAGCTTCTTTAAGCTCTTCTTCCTTTATTATTAACGGTGGTGCAACAATAATGCAATTTTCATGAGAATAAGTTGAAAATCCTTTTTCCTTTAGTTTCCCTACAATCTTTCCCATAATTTTATCAGGATCTTTTCCATAAGGAACTATAGCTTCTTTTGTTGCTTTATCTTTAACTAATTCTAATGCCGAGAACAAACCTATATATCTTACATCACCTACAGATGCATGTTTTTCTTTTAATTTTTCTAATTCTTCCCCTAATATTTTACCCATTGCTTTGCAATTATCTATAAGTTTTTCCTCTTCATATACTTCTAAAGTTGCAGATCCCGCAGCACAACTTAAAGGATGCGCATTGTACGTAAGACCACAGTATAAAACATTATCATCAAAGTATTCAGCTATTTTTTTGCTTACTATAACCCCACCCAGTGGAACGTACCCGCAAGTTATTCCTTTTGCAAAGGTAATCATGTCAGGTTCTAACTTCCAATTATTGCATCCAAACCATTCTCCTGTCCTCCCCCACCCTGTCATAACCTCATCGCATACAAGCATAATTCCATAATCATCACATATGTCTCGTAGTCCCTTTAAATACCCCTTAGGTGGAATTATTACTCCATTGCTTCCAGTTATGGTTTCAATAAAAATTGCAGCTACAGACTCCGCACCTTCATATATAATTTGTTCACGAAGTTTATCAACATAATATTTACTTGCAGCCTCCTCAGACTTAAACTCTATTCCTTCTCTGTAAATGTACGGATCGAAGAATTTTACGAATCCAGGAATACCAGGTTCACAAGTATAACGTCTTGGTTCTCCTGAAAGATTTGCCGCACCATATGATGCTCCATGGTAAGATCTATATCTTGAAAATACTTTATTCCTCCCTGTTACCATTTTAGCCATCTTTATTGCATTTTCGTTAGATTCAGCTCCACTTAAAGTAAAGAATACTTTAGCCATGTTATCCGGAGCCTTTTCTATTACTTTAGCTGCAAGTTCTGATCTAACATCCACTGCATAACCCGGTCCCATATACGCCATTTTTTCAGCTTGGTTTTTTATTGCCTCAATAATTTTCTTATTGCCATGTCCCACATTCAGGTTTACTAGTTGGGAAGACATATCAAAATATTTTTTTCCTTCATTATCCCAAAAATAGATACCCTCAGCTTTTTCTATTACCGCTGGACTTAGGTTTCCTTGAGCACTCCAAGAATGTAAATTATATTTTTTATCTTGTTCTTTAATTTTATTTGCTTCTAAAATTTCCATTTTTTCACCCCTAATTAATTGATTTGTTGATTTAATATAATCAAACATAATGAATTGTAATACACCCTAAAAATCATTATATCTATTTGATAGCATTGTTTTAATAATTATTGCACTTACAATTTATCATATCACTAATCATTTTCATATGTCCACTATACACAAATATCATAAGATTTAATTGTTCATTAGACACTATAAAATGTTGTATCCATGCGTTATCAGCTATTAAGTTTAGATAACTTAAAAATATACTTACAATGGTAGATAGTATTTTCCACAAATAAAAATTACAAATAATTATAATGACAAGGTTTTTAAAATATTTCAACAATGAATAAAATTATTAAATATCTTGCAATTCCTGTTAAGGAAATGATAGATAATAATATTATTATAATTATAGGTATCAATGCAACTTTAAAAAAATGACTCCTGTGCATTACAGAAATCATCTCTTGCTTTGTTATTACTTTTTTCAAGAATATCCTTGTCATAAATACAAGTTTAGCTTAACACTTTTTTATTTTAATAACCAATTTTGGAAACGTTTATCTACAAATTCATAATTATCTGCCCACCACTTAATATCGGCAACTATTTGCTGAGCGCTATTTGTAGATTTTCCTAGTCTAGTTTTAATTTCTTCGCTTAATAGTGGTAATGCTTTTGAGTTAGTTGGGCCATAGTCAACCAGCTTTGAGAACTCCGCTTGAGTCTCTGCCATAGTACAGTAATTAATAAATTTCATTGCTAAATCCTTATTTTTCGAACCTTTTGCTACAACCCAAGCATCAGCAAATATTACAGCTTGATTGTATTCAACATTCACAGGAGAACCTTGTTTCTTCGCCGCGAGAACTCTTCCGTTCCAAGCAGCTGCAGTACTAACTTCGCCAGTTGCAAGTATCTGCGGTGCTTGTGCTCCGGAAGTCCACCATGATTTTATGCTAGGCTTAATTTTATCAAGACTTGCAAAAGCCCTGTCAACATCTAATGGGTATAACTTATCTGGCTTAACTCCATCTGCGAGTAATGCAGCCTCTAAAGTACCTAGAGCATATTTTTGGAAAGAACGTGCTCCTGGGAATTTCTTTGTATCCCAAACATCACTCCAGGTTTTTGGGTGATTAATTGCGTTGAAATTATTAGTATTGTAAGATATTGCAACATCAAAGGTTTCAGAACATATACCATATTCAGTAATAAATTTTTTATCTACACCATCTGTTTTAATTACATTGTAATCAAGTTTTTCAAATAAATTATTTTTCGCTCCTCTTATTGCAAAATCTGCATCAACATTAACAACATCCCACTCTATGTTTCCTGATTGTGCCATTGCTTTAAATTTACCATAATCAGTAGGAGAAACCACTTTAATAGTAACATTATATTTTTTTTCAAAAGGCTCATACCTAGCTTTTTTGCTAACATCTGTATAAACTCCACCCCAATCAACTACAACTAACTCCTTAGATGCCACAGTTGCGTTTTTGCTAGAACTTTTTCCACACCCAGTAAGATTTAGAACTAAAGCCAAACTTAATATACCAGTAATTATTTTTTTCATTTTGTCCCCCTTAATAAAGTAAAAATTTAATAAAGGAATCATACTAATTATTATTTAAATTAACATGATCTCTTTATTTTAAAATTTCTAATTTTTATAAAATAGATTAACCCATTTTCTTTTTACGAAATAACTGCTTGAAAAGTTCTGGTAATAAAAAAGATATTATAGTTCCAAATATTAAAATAGTTGAAACTGCAGCTATAGTTGGAGTAATATTATTTCTCAGACTTTCCCACATAGCTATAGGCAGCGTTTTTGTATCTGTACCTGATAAAAATATTGTAACTGTTATTTCATCCAAAGATGTTATGAAAGCAAATAAACATGCTGATAACATAGAAGGTTTAATTTGAGGTAAGATAATTTTAAAAAATACACCAAAGGGCTTTGAACCAAGTCCTGCTGCTGCAAGCTCAATATTAGAATCCACCCCTTTTAAACCAGCAGTTAATGTTATAAATACTATTGGTATTGCAAGCAATGTATGAGACAATACCAGCCCTAAAATAGTATTATTTAATCTTAAAGGTGCATAAAAATTATATAGTGCTACACCTATGATTACAACTGGTATTACCATTGGAGCAACCATTAAGGCCATAAATGCTTTCTTATACTTAAAATTCATTCGAGTAACTGCCATTGAAGCAAAGGTTCCGATAATTACTGCGAGTATTGCAGTTAAAGCTGCAACTCCAAGACTTCTAAAAAAACATTCAATCCATTCTTTATTTTGAAGAAAATCTTGATACCACTTCATAGAGAATCCAATTGGTGGAAATGTAAAATAATTTACAGATGTAAATGATAACGGTATTAATACTAAAATTGGAAGTAAAATAAAAAGTAAAACCAATATTGCAATAATTGCAAGCCACATAATTAATCCTCCTTAAGTGCAGGATGGTTTCTCATTAAAAAGAGTAATCCACCTAGCAATACTAGTGTGATTAAAAATAATATTAAGGAAAGAGCCGATGCTAAAGACCAGTTCAAAGTATTACTTATATTATTTTGAATCAGCATTGAAATTGTCATGTCGTGGGCACCACCGAGCAATGATGGGGTAATAAAGTAACCTAGAGCAAGAATGAATACTAACATTGACCCAGACAATATTCCAGGTATAGATAGTGGGAAAAATATTTCCCAGAATGCTCTTGTGGGTTTCGCTCCCATTACCTGAGCAACTTGAACTAAATTTCTATCAATTCCTTCCATAGTGGAGTATACATTTAAAATCATATACGGAAGCAAAACATGAGTCATTCCTATAAGTACTCCCGCAGTATTAAACAGTAAAGGAGCAGGTTTATCAATAATACCCATATATTTCAACATAGAGTTTATTACTCCTTGATCTTGCAAAACAACTATCCAAGAAAAAGTACGCACTAGTAAACTTATCCAAAATGGTATCATAATTAGCTGTAATATAACTTTTTTAAGTTTTGGTGATTTTAATTTTACAATAAAGTACGAAACCGGATAGGCAAGTACTAAACAACTTAAAGTAACTAAAAAAGCAATCTTAAGAGTAAGAAATATAACTTGTAAATATATTTGTTGCGTAAAAACTTGAGTTAAATACTTTAATGTAAAACCATTCTCATCTACTACACTTAACTTAAATAAGTTTATCATCGGTATAAATGTTGTAATCAAAATAAAAGCTAACGGTAGTAATATCATAATCCATTTAGGATCCACAATTTTCTTTAATCTAATGAAAAAGGGTACATGTTTATTATGTACCCCATTATCTACTTTTGAATTTTCTCGTAGCATAGCTACACCCCCAAATCTCCATTTATTATTTGATCTTATTTCTTATTTTAAAAGCCATTTTTGGAAACGTGCATCCACAGAATTAAAATTGTCTGCCCACCACTGAATATCTGCAACTATTTGCTTAGCGCTATTAGTAGATTGTCCTAATCTAGTCTTAATTTCTTCACTTAGTAGCGGTAAAGCTTTTGAGTTAGTTGGAGCGTAATCTACTAGCTTTGAGAACTCAGCTTGAGTCTGCGCGGTAGTACAGTAATTAATGAATTTCATTGCTAAGTCCTTATTTGGTGCACCTTTTGGTATCACCCATGAATCTGCATATATTAGAGCCTGATTGTACTCAACATTTTCAGGAGACCCTTGCTTTTTAGCTGCGAGTACTCTTCCACTCCAAGCAGCTGCTGTACTAACTTCTCCAGTTGCAAGTAGTTGCGGTGCTTGTGCTCCAGCAGTCCACCATGATTTTACACTTGGTTTAATTTTATCAAGGCTTGCGAAAGCTCTGTCTACATCTAATGGAAATAGTTTATCCGGTGCAACTCCATCTGCAAGTAATGCTGCTTCTAAAGTACCCTCAGCGTATTTTTGGAATGAACGTGCTCCTGGGAATTTTTTTGTATCCCAAACATCACTCCATGTTTTTGGGTGATTACTTGCATTAAAAGTTTTAGTATTATAAGAAATTGCAACAGCAAAGGTCTCAGATCCAATACCGTAGTCAGAAATGAATTTTTTATCCACGCCATCGGTTTTGATTATATTATAATCAAGTTTTTCAAATAAATTTTCTTTTGCTCCTCTTATTGCAAAATCTGCATCAACATTAACAACGTCCCACTCTATGTTTCCTGATTGCTCCATTGCTTTAAATTTACCATAATCTGTAGGTGAAACTATTTTAATAGTAACGTTATATTTTTTTTCAAAAGGCTCATATCTTGATTTTTTGCTAACATCAGTATAATTTCCACCCCAATCGACAACAACCAACTCTTTAGGTGCATTAGTTGCGGTTTTAGAAGAACTACTACACCCTGTAAGATTTAGTAGCAACCCTAAACTTAATATACCTGTAATTATTTTTTTCATTTTAATATCCCCCTCGTAAATTCATAATTTAATCTTTAATCTTTAATCTTTAATCTTTAATCTTTAATAATTGTACAATTATTTGAATCCCAACCTAAGATTATATTATTTCCAATAGCTAGGGTATCTTTGATTGAAGGTGAAGCTTTTATCAAAACTTCTAGACCCTTATTAACATCCACTTTTACTTTTAGAGTATCTCCAACAAATATAATTTCTTTTATAATACCAGTGCATGAATTTTCCCACTCATCTACATCCTTAATTATGGCTATATTCTCTGGTCTAAATACCAATAACATATCTTCCCCTACGTCGTTCCCACTATCATAATCTATTATTACTTTAATTTCATTATCGCCAAAAGCTTTTACATATGCTACTTCTTCTTCCAAAGCGAAAATTTTACAATTCACCATATTTATTTCTCCTATAAACTCAGCAACAAATCGGGTTTTTGGTCTTTGGTATATTCGCTCTGGTGTATCAATTTGTTCAACCTTTCCTTTATTCATGATACAAACCATATCTGACATAGTAAGTGCTTCTTCTTGGTCATGGGTAACACTAATAGTTGTTATCCCTACTTTTTGTTGAATATGTTTTATTTCTAACTGCATTTTTTGTCTTAAATTTTTATCTAAAGCCCCCAAAGGTTCATCGAGTAACAATAATGGAGGGTTAAATACAATTGCCCTTGCCAGTGCAACACGTTGCTGCTGACCACCACTTAATTGCTTGGGGTATCTTTCCTCAACATTTTCTAAATCTACTAATTGTAATAACTCAGTAACTTTCTTCTTTATATCTGCTTTAGAATATTTTCTTATTTTAAGTGGGTAGGCAATATTTTGAAAAACAGTCATATGAGGAAATAAAGCATAATTTTGAAATAGCATGCCTATATTTCTTTCATAAGGTTTTTTGTTTTCAATATTATCTTTATTAAGAAGTATCTCCCCCGAATTAATTTTTTCGAAACCTGCAATTAATTTTAATAAAGAAGTTTTTCCAGAACCACTAGGACCAAGTATTGTTAAAAATTCACCCTTTTTAATATTTATAGATACATCATCCACAGCTTTAAAATTCTTATAAAGTTTTGATACATTACTTAATAATAAATTTGCTCCAATTTCCATTTTTAATCCACCTCCAAGTATATAATGACGCTTACTATAGCTTAAAAATTCATTATAGCAAGTTAATTTATTTTTTTTAATAATTACTACACTTATAATTTATCATATTGTTAATCATTTTGATATGTCCACTATAGACAAACATCATAACACTTATTTGTTCATTGTATATTACTAATTGTTGACAATGCTCACATATAGTTATAAAAAATTAAAAATTAATAATAGAATTTTTGTATTTGATATCACTTTAGATGAGATCAAAGTTACTAATAATTATAATTGTTGACTATTTAAAATTATCTACCTAATGAAGGAATAACTTAGACAACCATCAAATCACGGTAGTAGTATTATGGATTCAATATCTTATGTATCTGCTTTTACAATGTATTCAGTGGACAAATCGAAGCCAATAATATGTGTATAGTGGACATATGAATATTACTTTCAATATGATAAATTATAAATATAATATTTATAAAATGATTAATAAAATTTTAGGAGGTACAATATGATTAACGAGAAAAATGCTAAAATCATTACATCTGAAATTCCAGGTGCTAAATCAAGAGATCTTTATGCACGAAGAGAAATCGCTGTTGCAAGAGGAATCAGTTACAGTAATGAAGTCTTTGTTAAAGAAGCAAAGGGTGCACTTATAAAAGATGTAGATGATAATGTTTATGTAGATTTCGCTGCAGGCATTGGTGTTATAAACGTAGGACATTGCCCAGGCGAGGTGGTTGAAGTTATTAAGGCCCAAAGCGAAAAATTCATACACACTTCTTTTAATGTAAATATGTATGAATTATATATTGAAATGGCTGAGAAACTTGCTGCCTTATCACCGGGCGACTTTTCAAAAAAAGTTATGTTTGCAAACACTGGCGCTGAGGCAGTAGAGAATGCCATTAAAATATCTAGAAAATATACTGGCAAAACCGGCGTATTATCACTTGAATCAGCTTTTCACGGACGGACATTTATGACAATGAGTCTCACAAGTAAAGTAATGCCATATAAAGATGGATTTGCACCCTTCGCAAGTGATACCTACAAAATACCATCTGCTTATTGTTACAGATGTCCCTTCGGCAGTTCATATCCGAGTTGTGGCATTGCTTGTGCAGAGAAACTTAGAACTATGCTTAAAAGTGAATTATCTCCAAGTATGATAGCCGCAATGATTGTAGAACCAGTTCAAGGTGAAGGTGGCATTATTGTACAGCCAAAGGAATTTTTAAAAGCTATTGAGTCAATTGGCAATGAAAATGAAATCGTATTTATTATGGATGAAATTCAAGCTGGTTTCGCAAGAACTGGAAAGCTATTTGCCTCTGATAACTTTGATGTACAACCAGATTTAATTACTGTGTCAAAATCCATAGCAGCAGGAGTTCCTCTCAGTGCAGTAATAGGAAAAACGAATATAATAGATGCACCCGTACCTGGAGCACTTGGTGGAACCTTTAGTGGAAATCCCCTAGCCTTAGCTGCTGGGTTGAAAGTTCTGGAAATAATACAAAGAGATAAACTAGCAGAAAGAGCTGTAGAAATAGGTTCTATAATGAAAAGACGACTTTACGAGATGCAAGAAAAGTATGAAATAATTGGTGATGTTCGTGGCCTTGGTGCAATGGTTGGAATAGAGCTTGTAAAAAACAGAAAAACTAAGGAACCTGCTAAGGAATATATAAAGAAAATTACAGATGGGTGCCTTGCGAGAGGAGTAATAATTATTAGTTCAGGAATACTTGGAAATGTAATTAGATTTTTACCTCCATTAGTTATTACAGATGATCAGCTAAACTATGGTCTTGATACTCTAGAAGATGTAATTAAAAACCTTTAATCATCTCCTGGGTCGCTACAATATTAAAAAGAGAGCATACTAATCTTTATTTTGATTAATAGGCTCTCTTTATATATTCAAAAACTTCTTAATTTTAATGCACAAGGTAATATGGAATATTATATTGTCATCTTTTAAATCACAACCTAATATCTCTTCTATTCTATTTATTCTATATTTCATGGTGTTTCTGTGAATATAAAGAAATTCTGCAGATATTCCAATATTCTTTTGCTGTTCTAAATACATTTCTAGGGTTTCTAACAAATTTGAAGAATTTTTTGTATCATATTTTTCTAATTTATAAAGGGTTTCTTCATATAGATTTCTCATTTCGTCATAATTGTTCATATCAAAAAACAACCTATATACTCCCGTTTTTTTGTAATCGCTTACGTAATCTATCCTATTATTACGTTTAGATATATCTAAAGCCTTTTGAGCTGAAAATACAATTTTACTAAAATACTTAATCTCAGTTGTTCCTCCACCAAGTCCTATACTTACAGTTAATTCTTTTATTCTTTCCTTTACAATAAGTTTAATTTCTTTCGCAATATGAATAACTTCATCTCTATTGTTTTTCCCTTTATCCATAGGAACCAAATTTATAAATGAATCACTCTGAATCATATAAAGAGCTTTTTTATTATGTTTATACATTATTGAATCTATAAGTTGTTGAACAGCGGTTTTTAATTCCTCGATGTCTTTTTCCTCACTTGTATTCTTCTTTATATATCCTTTAAAATTATCTATATCCACCACAAGGGAATGATAACATTTTTTAGAATTATAGCCATAGATAACTGCCTTACTTAATGTTTCCTCTGTAATTTTTTCATTTCCAAATATTATTTCCTTCATAAAGCCATTCATCGAATCTTCCTTAAGTCTTGAATTAAATATATTTCTGCATATGCTTTGAATAACATTAATAAGCTTAATCTCAAATGGTAGTTCAAATATTGGAAAGTTCATTGAATTAGCTAGATGTATTACTTCCTTCGGTGTTTCTTTTATATAGCGTCCCACGTTAATTACAAGACCCGAAAGATTTCTCTCTTCTATGTCTTTCACTAATTTTATAAGTGCATTTGTATCATTTTGAATTGATACTCCTGTTATAAAAAGCAGTTCTCCACCTTTAACCCATTCAGAAACATCTGCAAGCTCTACAACATGTGCCCATGTTATTATCCTTTTAATTCCACCACTTCCTGCTACTAATTTGATTTTTTCTAAGTGTGGCAATTTAAGCATCTCTTCACAAGTTAGAAACATTTGTTTTTACCTTCAGCGTCTCCAAATCGTAATTCTATATCCATATGTTATTTCCCCTTTCTTTATCATACTTTTAAATGTTAATTTTATCATATTTCGATTTATTATATCATATTTTTAAGTTTTGCTTAACAATATCACAATTTAAAGTTATAGATTAAAATCTAGTTTTGTTATGTTCAATATATAGAGTGCCCTCATAGGCATTTTTATACTTTATTATTTGTAAAATTGAACTATATAGACAAAATATCAATTAAAAATAGGGAAGAATAATGTAATATTTTATTACTAAAGTATTTAAAATTATCTCAGTTGCCAAAACTTTTCATACTAATAATTCCACAATATTTTGTCAATAATGTGACTATACCATAAAACTTAGAAAATGATAAGAAATTATAGCATTCTACACTTTATCTATTTATTTAGCTTAAAGTGCTAATTTTTCATCCTTTCAAACAATCTAAATATTCTATATAATGGTTTTTGGTATTAAATTTTATTCACATTATGCTATTGCTTATAATTTCACTATAACTCTACTATAAAAAAGGACAAGCCTAAAGGAAATATCTATAATGTGTAATACATATTATGCAACCATGATAACACAAACAAGACAAAAGATTGATTTAAGAAAGGAAAATTTTTATGAATATTTGGAAAAAGAAAACTCTAGAACAAATGTTACATTCTGCCGAAAAATCTGATTTAAAAAAGAATCTTACAGCATTTGACCTTGCAGCCCTTGGGATAGGCGCCGTTGTGGGAACAGGAATTTTTGTTTCAACAGGTGTTGGCGCTCACTTAGCAGGACCTGCGGTTATTTTATCATTTATCGTAGCTGCAATAGTAAGTGGACTTTGCGCCCTTACATATGCTGAACTCGCTACTATGTTTCCAGTTGCTGGCAGTACATATTCATACTCCTATGTTGCTTTTGGTGAATTAATAGCCTGGATAATCGGCTGGGACTTAATGCTTGAGTATTTAGTTACGTCAGCTGCAGTTGCATCTGGTTGGTCAGGAACCTTTATAGGACTCTTAAGTTCTGCTGGAATACATCTACCTAAAGCAATAACTACTACACCTTCTGCAGGTGGAATTGTTGACCTACCAGCTATTATTATAACAATAGCTGTAACATGGATATTATTTGTAGGTATAAAAGAAAGTGCTAAACTAAACAATAAAATCGTCATGGTAAAAGTCGGTGTAATTTTATTATTTATAGCACTTGGCGTGTTCCATATTAATTTAACTAACTATAAACCATTCGCTCCATTCGGATGGAATGGCGTTATGGCAGGCGCATCAATTATATTCTTTGCTTATATCGGTTTTGATGCAGTTTCAACAGCTGCTGAAGAAACTATAAGTCCAAAAAGAGATGTACCTCGCGGACTTGCTATTTGCTTAGCAGTAGTAATTATACTATACATTTCAGTTGCACTTGTTATAACGGGTATGGTTCCATATAAAGAAATAAGTGAAAATAATGCAGTACCTGGTGCACTTGCACGGTTCGGTATTAACTGGGGAGCTGCTTTAGTTGGAACTGGTGCAGTTATTGGCATGATTTCAACACTTATCGTAATGCTTTATGGACAAATAAGAGTATTTATGGTTATGTCAAGAGATGGGCTACTTCCAAAGATGTTCTCAAAAATTCATCCCATCCATAAAACGCCTACTCTTTGCACCATAATTACGGGTACTATAGCTGGGTTAATGGCAGGATTTCTGCCACTAGATGAAATAATAAAACTATGTAATATAGGTACATTATTTGCATTCGTTCTTGTCTCAATAGGTGTTATAGTACTTAGAAAAACTATGGCAAATGTTGAAAGAAAATTCAAATGCCCATGGGTACCAGTTTTACCTATAATGTCGGCACTAGCATGTGTTTATTTAATGTCAGCATTGCCACTAGTAACATGGATTAGATTTATAATTTGGTTATTACTTGGAATAGTAATTTACTTCATGTATGGCAGATATCATAGTATACTTCAGAAGGAATAGGTGCCACCCACGTGGCAAGTGGCATGATAAATTTATTATCTCAGAGAAGTCAATAGAATAATAAGGAGTGAATTTTAACCATAAATATGGAATAAAATTCACTCTTTTTTTTAAAATGGTATTTAAATCTTCTATTATTATACATACAGTTTTTCTTTTTTTATATATTTTACAATTTCAGCAGTAGTTAAATGTCCAATATTTCTTTTAGCCTTAATATTATTTCTAATCATAGTTGAGCTAATTTCCGATTGAAGAAGCCCTGGGATTTGTATAATGCTATTTCTATAACTATTTAGAATTGGAATGTCATCAAGGACTTTCCACAGGGCATCCTCACCTCTATCCATTACAATTATTTTATATTCACTTATTAGCCGCTCCCAGTCTTTCCAGTTAGTTATATCTCTCAAATTGTCCGTGCCCATTACAAAACAGAGCTCATTTTCAGGATACTGTTTTTTGAGTTTATCTAAGGTCTCAATTGTATAAAGTCTTTTCTCAGTATCAATTTCTACTGTGTTTACACTAAGCCTACTATCTTGTCTGCATGCAAGTTTTAGCATATTAACCCTATGATAAGCTGCTACTAGTTCATTTTTATTATAATGATCTCCTACAGGAATAAACAAAAGTTCTTTTGCACCTAAGTTTCTAATTAGCTGTTGACTCAAAGTTATATGTGCTAGCGATGGAGGGTTAAAAGATCCTCCATAAATTATTATCAGATTATTCTTCATTTTTTTCTTCGAAATTTCGATATCTCTGGATTAATTCCTGTTTAACGAACCAAAGTTCCTGCGATAAATCAACATAGTATTTGTGTGGGTTAGAAAATCTTGTAACCTCTACCCATATGTTTTCTACTTGATATTTACAATAGTTTCTGATTTCTTCTATAGTTGGTAATTCATATACGCATTCTCCATTAATAAAAATTGGTACCTGAAGCTTTTTAGCATAGAAATTAGTAATTTTTTTCTTCTTCCAAATAAGAACTGGATCAAATATTGTATAAGTTGCTGTTTCATTTATAACCTCGCCTGCCAATGTAATAACATCAGCAATTGCCTTATGTGTATCCTTGTCGTATAATCTCCAACACATTTTATACCCTGGATTGATAATTTTTTCTTCACTTTCACTTAGCTTAATTCTTGGAACAATTTCCCCGTCTTCTTCCACAGCCACTAATTTATAAACACCACCAAATACTGGCTCTGATTTAGCAGTAACCAATCTTTCGCCAACACCAAATACGTCTATTTTAGCGTCTTGACTTAATAATTCAGATATAATGAATTCATCTAAACTGTTAGAAGCTACTATTTTACAATCTGTAAGCCCTGCATCGTCAAGCATTGTTCTTACTTTCTTTGAAAGATAAGCAAGGTCTCCACTATCAAGTCTTATTCCTTTTAATCTTTTTCCAAGTGGCTCTAAAACATTTTTTGAAATCTTAATGGCATTCGGTATACCACTTTTTATAACATTGTAAGTATCTACAAGTAGAGTGCATGTATCAGGGTAGGTTTTTGCATAGGTCTCAAAAGCAGTATATTCATCTGTGAAGAACTGTACCCATGAATGTGCCATTGTACCAGTGGCAGGTATTCCATACAATTTTTCGGCTATAGTTGTAGCTGTTCCACTTACGCCCCCTATGTACGAAGCTCTTGCTCCCATTATTGCTCCATCAGCACCATGAGTTCTTCTTGCTCCAAGCTCTAAAACTGGTCTTCCTTGTGCAGCTCTTACTATTCTGCTAGCCTTAGTAGCTATCAAACTTTGGTGATTAATTGTTAGTAATAACATTGTCTCAATGAGCTGTGCTTCGATTACCTTTGACTTAATTGTTACAAGTGCTTCATTAGGGAATACTACTGTACCTTCTGGTATTGCATATATATTTCCTGAGAATTTAAATGTTAGTAAGTATTCTAAGAACTCCTCTGATAAAACGCCTTTGCCCCTTAAAAAATCAATATCATCTTGTGTGAATTTTAGATTTTTAACATAGGTTACAAGTTGTTCCAGTCCTGCTACTATGGAGAAACCTGCTTCATCTGGATTCTTTCTGTAAAACATATCGAAATACACAATTGTATCTGAAACACCATTTTTAAAATATCCATTTGACATTGTTAGTTCATAGAAATCCATTAACATTGAAAGGTTTCTTTCCTCTTTAATATTGAAACTATCAATTATTTTACTCATTTTCATCCTTCTCCTTTAATATAATTGTTTTGGCTTTATCTAAGAATTCGATACCTTTAAATAATTATTATTTTTATTATCTTGATTTTTAAATTTGAGTATTCCATTAATAATATATTCAGTAATATTTCCAACTGGTCTCCTACTAAATATTAGGCTTTCTGAGCTATAATGTCTTATTACTTCGATTTCTAAACTAAATGAATTTGTTAATAACGTATATGCAATAGTCTTTTTGAATAGATCTCCTGTGTCAACAATAAACACTAAATCCATACTGTATTCTTGATACTCATTACCACTTATATAAATTTTTCTATTGTTATCCTTAGCAATTCCGTAAAGATTACTGATTCTATCATCTTTTACCAATTCATTTAATATTGCAACCATATAATAATTCATCATATACTCTCTCTCCTTACTTCATATTTAGTTCTATATTGATACAAAGTAATGTTAAAAAATTTTACATTTAGCCGAACCTTTGTATCTATATGATACTATCATTATAACATATGATAGTCAATTGTCAATATTAATGTGATTTTTATTTTTTAGTATCAACTATCTCTATACCATTTGACTCCATTTCGCCCTTCCTCTATGTTCCCATATAATATTTGTAATTAATCATCCAAAAACCTATGTTCCCAGTTTTCATTAAACGTGTAGCAGGTTGCAGGTCTTCCAGCAGTTGTTTTTTCTTTGTCTGTTTCTATAACCATTTTCTTAATCTTTCTTCTAAAATTAGCTCTTGATAAAGGTTTTTCTAAATGGAGAATAGTTTCATATAATTTTTGAGCTTCTCTTAACGTGAAATATTTTGGGAGTAATGAAAAAGCTATAGGGGTATATTCTATCTTATTTTCTAATCTTTCTAATGCACTATACACTTCATCAATATGGTCAAAAGCAAGTTCATCTGCGCTCCAATCCAAAGGCTCATAGGAAGGTACTTTGATGGATATAATTCCATTTTTAACAAATCTTTCAGTAACAAGGTACCCTATCTTAACCTCACCATCATCAGAAATCAAAGTTAGATTATATACATCCACTCTCTCTATTCCTGAATTGTCAGATGAAATAAAATCCTTTCTTACCGTAAACCATTGTGCGTAGGCAGCATCATCTCCCGCTACTGGTATAATATTTGTTTTATCTGCTAAAGCTAAATAAGCTATGGAAATAACTCTCATTCTTGGGTCTCTCTCTACTAAATCACCAAAAGTTTTTAACTGTTCAAAATATACACTATCAATATTAGTCTCTTCTTTTAATTCCCTATAACACGCACTGCTTAAGGCTTCATCAATATTTACAAATCCTCCTGGAATTGCATAACAACCCATGTATGGGTGATCTCCCCTTTTGATTAAAAGCATTTTAAGTGCTTTGTCAGGATCTTTTCCCTCTACTGGTACGTCATCTACCGAAAAAAGCAACATATCCACTGTATTAGATGGTCTTTCATAATCTCCTGGGATATAACTATCTAAAAACTCTTTTTCATTTAATCCATCTTTATTTTTTATATCTGTATTTCTCATAATCATTTTTCCTTTCTTATTTGTCATTGTTATTTTTATGAATAAGCACAGTTATTTTTTAATGCACTGTATAGTGATTTAACCTTAGCATCATTACAGTACAAAGTCAATAGATATTATCTAACGTAAATACATTTGAATAGGATCATAAATTTAATTTAAACAATTACATTTTCAGAATATAAATAAAACTTGATAATACCATAAAACTATAAAATTTACGGTATAAACTAATTCACTTAGTTTTTATTGTGTTGAGATATAAATTAAAGTTAGTGTATCGTTTTAAAGAATTAGTATCTTTTTTTATAAACTCCCAAGTATCCTTATATTCACCACTTAGAGCAAACTCTAAGCTATTCATAAAGTCAATAAAACTAACTGGATTTGTTACAAACTTATCTTCAAATTCTTCAGAATACTTGCGTTTCTCCTCTGGGCATACACTTTGTTTGTTATGAATTACATGCTCTAAGTTAGAAGAAAAGAAGTATATGTGGTAAGGCAAATTGACATATACAACATTTATAGCAGATAATTTACTAAGTATTTGCGACTTTTGTTTATTTCGTTTTTTTATATTTTCGATATTTTTAGCATATATGTTATGTGTATTGTACTCTAAGCTTACAACATCTTTTTTTAGAACTAAGTCGTCATTGATATATGCACCATCTGTATCTACTAAATGAATCACATCCAGAATATCAGTTTTTTTATATATATTACCATCTATAAATTCTTTTATATAATCTGTAATTTTCTTATGTATATTACTTGCATTAACCCCATTTTGCGCAGTAATATCACCATTAATAATCTTAAATCTTACAATCTTATCTTTTTCTATAATTTTAGAAAGTACCAAAGCCAATGAATTTTTATCAGTAATCCCTTCAACAATAAATAAAACTATCTTCTTACTCTTCCCCAAAAATATCACCTGCTTTTCTAAATGCATGCGCAATTTCAAAGCTGTTTGTTTCCTCGTATATGCACTCATTAAGTCCACCCAAATCAACCCCACGTAGATATACATTTCTAAGGTTATTATTACTTTTTATATTGGTTATCCTTATAAATCTGTTTTGGGGATTAGCTGTACTAAATACTAATGATTCCTTCTCGAGCATTTCTAATGCACGCAGGTTATGCGATGTAAATATAAACTGCCCCTTACCTTCTTGCTCAATTATTTTCAATAATTCACCTAATAAATATTCAAATATACCAGAATCAAGCTCATCAACTATTAAACAAATTGATGGGTTATTAAACATAGAAATCAATGTACTTAGAATTGAAATTATCTTTTTTATACCCTCTGACTCATATTTGAGAGGAATTCTTACATCTTTTTTAATAGAAATTAATTGTATTCTAATCATTTCTTTTCCACTTTTAGATAATTCATTTCCTAAATTATTAATCTCTAATTGTAAGTTAGGAATAATAGTGTTTAAAACAACATTTAACTGTTTTATGATTCTCACAGCTATATCATATCTTTTTTTATCTATATTAGATGTTCCTAATAAATTAATAGCAATATCTCCACTAGTTACGCCATCGTTATCTTCCATTCTAAAGCTTAAAGGCATAAAATTGAGACTAATAGTAGCTGAATGTTCATTTGTTATCACAAATAGGTTTACTCTAGCAAAACGTTTTATGGCATTAATAATAAAAAAGTAATCAGTATTTGTAGAATTGCTTTTAAATATCTCTTCCAAGCTATCATTAAAGATGAAAGATGTCTTTTCTTTAATTGATAATCTTTTACAAACTTCAAGATTAAATTCATTTTCTTTATTATTTTTTATCAATTCATTATAACGCAATTTTGGCAAAATAGAGGCATGCTCTAGATCCATAGCATATTCTATTATGTCAATTTTTCTTTTTTTATTTTCTTCATTTATTTGAGAATAACTTAATTTTTCATTATATAATTCTGCTCCGTCATTCTTTTTTCTTAAAGAGAATTCATAATACACTAAAAATTTTTGTTCTTTTCTTTCAATATAAAAAATAAATTTAAGCGTTGATTTATCCTCTAATTCGTGTATATAATTTTTAATATCATCTGGTAATTTTTCACCACTAGCTATTATTTTAAACAATCTAAAAGCTTCTATAATGGTTGTTTTACCTGAACCATTTTGCCCATAAATCCCAACTATATCTGACTTCCCAGTGTAGTAGTTTTTTTGTCGATACCCTAATAAATCAATAGCTCCCTTTTGGATATTTTTAAAACCTTCTAATTCAATACTTTGTATTCTTATAATTGTTTCTTTCATAAAAACCACTCCTATATATGAAAATTGTACATTAACCCCTAGAATATGTTATTACTTTTTTATTATATTGATACAAAATGTTCTTTTTTTCTATTTGTTTATATTATATCACAATCAAGTTATTTTATTCATAACATTGCTAGAAGTATAACATGCAAATAAAAAAAACAAGAGTAAGTAATAATTTTAATTATCACTTACTCCTTAATCATTACTACAATTTTACAGTTTATTTAACAAAAGTTCCATCATCAATATCTTTAAAAGCTTGTTTAAGTTCCTCTTGTGTATTCATTACAATAGGACCACCCCAAGCGATTGGTTCATTTAACTTAGATCCTGAGAACAAAAAGAAACGAAGTCCTTTGTCTGTTGCTCTAGCTAATAACTCCTCACCATTATTAAAAAGCACTGCTCTTTTACTAGAAATTAAGTTGTCATCAGATTTTTCAAACCATCCTTCGCCTTCCACGATATATATAAACAAATTTGTGTCTTTATCGGTGTCTAATTGCCAATGCGCGCCAGCTTTCATATCTACGTCCAAAAATAGCATTTTTATGTATTCACCTTCAACTGCACCAACATTTCCTTTATAATGCCCAGAAATAATCCGTATACTGCAGTCGTCCTCCTCAATTATAGGAACCATATCTGCTCTAATATCTCTGTATTTTGGCGTTATCATTTTATCTACTCGTGGTAGATTAAGCCATAGCTGAACCCCAAGCATTCTCTCACTCTTTTGTGGCATCTCTTGATGAAGTATTCCGCCACCTGCTGTCATCCATTGACAGCAGCCATCTAATATATTCCCCTTGTTACCTATACTATCCATATGCTCTATTTTTCCACTTATTAAATAAGTAACCGTCTCAATCCCCCTATGAGGATGCCATGGGAACCCCTTGGTATAATCATCAGGGTCGCAAGAGTCAAAGGCATCTAACATCAAAAATGGATCGAATTCTTTAACATCAGGAGCACTAATTACCCGAACAAGCCTAACTCCCGCTCCGTCATACTGAGTAGTTCCAGTTACTACTTTACGTATTGTCCTAGTTTGCATAATATTCTTCCCCCTTATTTAACATTCACTTCATATATTAATGCTTTATTTTAAATTAAAGCCACTTACAATATCACTTAGATTATCCGAAGAATTTGAAAGTATTTTTGAAGCTTGTTCCACTTGTTTTGATTGCTTTAAAATTGAACCTATTAACTCAGTCACTACCTCACTTCTATCATTATTTTTCAAAGCATCTTTATCGATTTCAGATGCAAATTCGCCAATATTTCCTTTTATTTGATTTATTTCATCAGCTTGAAGTTTAATCAAGTTCGTAATTGATTTAACATCAGTAGTCACAAGCGTAATTTGGTTCTGAATTTTATTAAAAACCTCCATAGAACTTGAAACAATTCTACTTTCTTCCTCTATTTTTGTACCTATGTTACGTACATTCTTTATTGTGATTTCAGTTTCATTTTGAAGTGACGAAATAAGCTTTCCAATTGATATAACTGCCTCTGCAGAACCAGCCGCAAGTTTTGATACTTCTTTCGCAACAACATTAAATCCTTTACCTGCTTCGCCTGCACGAGCAGATTCTATAGATGCATTTAGTGCCAACATGTGTGTTTGATCACTTATGCCACTTATTACATTAGTTATTTCTGTAATTTCTTCTGAATATTTCTGAAGCACGCTTATGCTATCTAGAGTATTCTTCATTCCAAATTCTAGTTCCTTCATACTAAGAATAACATTTTTAGATGATTCAGTATTGGAACTTGCATAATTATTAGTGTCTTGTATTTTAATACTTACGTTTGTTATCAAACCATTCATATCATTAATAGAGCTTGATATATGGTTAAAATTCTCATTTGTATCTTTAAAAATTTCATTTTGCCTTTTTGATGAAGATAAAAAGTGGGATATAGATTTATCTATAGTGCTAGTATTTTTCTGTACACTTTCAGCTAATGTTAACAATGAAAACGCAGACCCAGATGAATCTTTTGAAGCCCTTCCCATTCTCTTTATTATCGTCATTTGATTATTAACGAATTTATTAAACCATCTTGCAAGTTCTCCAATTTCATCATCTGATAGTTTTCCTACTCTAAGTGTAAGATCTCCTTCACCTTCTGCTATTTCTTTCAGTATTGAAATAGTTGAATTTAATGGTTTTACTACTAATCTTTTTACTATGTAACTTAAAAATAAGGATATAAAAACCCATACTAAGATTAATCTAGGCAGAGCATATGAATTATTAGATAATGATAATAAATAATTGCCAAATATAAATACTGCACTTATGAATGCCGATAACAACGGCAGCTTAAAGTTTAGACTTTTAAAGTTATAAATTTCAGAAATATCACCCTCACACATCATTCCCCAAGTATCTGGGCAATTAGGTGGATTTATTATTATTCCTTTTCCACCAACTAATATGTGTCTATAATCTGGATAACCTGGCCATGTATTTAAATTTTCTCCTTTTTTAATAGTGTTTTGAACACCTAGATGCAAATCCTTTGTCGCAGGATCGTTAAAAATAATCTCGAATTCGGTATGCTTTTCTATTTTTATAGTGTCCCATTTTTTTGTTTTTATTCCTTGTTTTAAATTATCACCTAATGTAAATGTATCATCTTCAAAACGACTTCGAGAAATTGCTGTACCTACAGGTATATTATCACTTGATTTCAACATAAAAATGTAGTTATCTCCAGATTCTTTATATATATGGGTATCCTCATCTTGTATAATATCTGACATCACATCATTGGGAATTCTCCCACATATTACAGCCTTTCTTCCGTTTTGTTTATTTTCATAAGGCAATGAGAACATTAAAGTAACCTCATCTGAAAATTTAGAATTAAAATTTCCAATTTTTACGGTGTCATAGTCAATGTACGGACCATACATAAGGGGATTATCTTTCATTCCTTCAATAAAATTAGGAAAAGATTTCATCTCCTTTTTTAAATTTAAGGTAGAAGTAGATACATTAATAACTCCATCCTTATTAATAATAAATAGCTCAGAAAAATCTTGAAATTGTACTCTTTTTTCTTCTAACAACTTCGTTAAATCCTGGAAATCAATCTCATTTTCATCAAAATAAGTCAAAAGAGAATCCCTTGTAAGCTCAAGAGCAAGCCAAGTGTCTTTAAACCATGTTTCTAAAGCTTTTTTTCTGCCATTGGCAATACCTTCAAAAATTCTTTCTGAATTTAATTTTTTTTCTTTAGTATGAAATATTGGGAAAATCATGATATTCCTCCTTAATATTCTATATAAAACAGAATAATTTTTCCCTAATTATACAATAAAATAGAAAATTCATCAATAAATATATTATTCTTCAAATAATATATTTACTTTTATAGATGAAATAACTCCTTAACCACTACATCTGGATGATGATAACGACCTCTCTTTACTGTTACTTTTTTATATTGAATTGATTTTTGTGGACACCACTGCATACAAGCAACGCATTTCTCACATTTATGTTGCCATTCAGGTTTGCCATCATTCATTTTTATATTATTCGCAGGACACACCTTAACTCATATACCACAGTCATTCCTTTAAAGAGTTACCTGTACCACTAAAATAGTAAATTGTTGTTTCCATAGAAAAACACTCCTATTCAATATTATTTAATTAAAACAATTCCATTTGGAACTATACCATTATTTATAATAATGTTCTAAAACATTATTACTGTCAAGTTGTTAACAACACAAAAACTGGAGTCATAATTAATGAGAATAGGTAAAAAGGGTAAAGGGAGTAAATTTCTTATTGAAATTTACTCCCTTTTATAATATCCACCATATTGTTTCCTTATTATTTACCGAAAGTTTCTTTCCAATCTTTAGCGAATTGTTCTATTCCTTTATCTGTTAATGGGTGCTTTATCATTTGATTAATTATTTTAAGAGGTACTGTCGCAATATGAGAACCTGCAACTGCCGCCTCTATAACATGCATTGGATTTCTTATACTCGCAGCAATTATTTCAGTTTCTATTCCATGAACTTTAAATATTGTAACAATAGTTCTTATTAACTCCATAGCATTAGCATTTATATCATCAAGTCTTCCTATGAAAGGACTTACATAATCAGCCCCTGCTCTTGCAGCAAGAAGCGCTTGTCCTGAAGAAAATATTAATGTTACATTTGTTTTTATTCCTTCGCTCGAAAGTACCTTTACGGCCTTAAGACCTTCTCCTGTCATTGGTATTTTAACAATCATGTTTTTGTGTATTTTAGCTATTTTTCTTCCTTCTTCTATCATTCCCTTAGAATCTAATGCTATAACTTCTCCACTTATAGGTCCGTCTACAATAGACGCTATTTCCTTTATCACTTCATTAAAATCTCTGCCTTCTTTTGCTATTAGAGATGGATTAGTAGTTACACCACAAATAACACCCATTTCATTAGCTTCACGAATATCGCAAACATTAGCAGTATCAATAAATAATTTCATATACAATTCCTCCTCTTAAAAGACCAGATAAAACATGTCCAACCTTTTATCTTTTTATTTTATAAGTAGTTTTTATCTAGTTGTATCTATTATAACAGTTTCTAGATCAAGCATGCGATACTGCGCATTTTATAATAATAGCTACTAATTATTTTTTTCCTCTTTATTTTTATCCAACGCATCATTAATTTTTTTTATAATCTTTTCCTTGGCATCGCCTAACTTCTCCGTTAATTCACCCTTTTGCGACTGAATCTTTCCTTTAAGTTCCATCTCTTCACTACCGGTAGCCTTTCCTACACCTTCCTTAGTTTTCCCCATAACTTTATCTTTTGCACTATTAAATTTGTTTTTTATATCTGACATCTTGCACCTCCGTATGCTTTATTTAAATTCTAATTTTATTCACCATATTTATAAACTTAAATTATATTATAAACCTATTATACTATATGTATACAGTAACATCGCTAACTTAAATCAATCAACTCAACAAATTTGCCAACAAGTATGGGATCAAATTCGCTTCCTTTGAATTTAAAAATGTATTTAATTTTTTTGTATAACCATATTTATAGTTTTGGCTTGGATGTATATAACAATAATGCCACGGCTGGATTAGGTATTGTTCTTACTTAATCATATAACCCCCACTCCTCTAAATCTAAATCTAAATTTTACTAATACCCGCAGCTACTGCCTACAACTACTACCGTAATATCTGTCATCATCGGTTTTCTTCTCATCACAGAATACAATCTACATATTCTAGTTTTAGATTGACAATTAACACATACACCTGTTGTTGTACATGGGTTGAGGTAGCCTAGTCTTTTATTGTTCATTGGAGCTGCTATAGTTTGGACTCTTTCAAATGCAGCTGCTTCATCCATGCAAACTTTGTCAACACTTACTACAACTATAACTTTTTCCGGACCAAAGTTCATCGCAGCTATTCTATTCCCCATACCATCTACATTTACAAGTATCCCGTCCATTGTAATTGCATTACTACTACATAAGTATAAATCACTTAGCATTTCTTTTTTTGCAGTAGCTACTACTTCTTCACGGGTAAGACCAATTGCGCCATGATCTATTACCTTCCCACCAGCAGCCTTAACCTTATCTTGTATTCCCATATTCCTAATTGTCATTGACCCGCCAAATCCTACTGTAGATTCAGATTTTACATGTTTCATAATAAAATCCGAAGCTTCCTCCGTTGTTTGTAAATATATAGCATCAAAATCATTTTTTATTAAAGCTTCTACTACTCTTTTACCAACTGTCTCTTTATGCCAATTTTTCGTTTCCATATTCATTCCTCCATATTTTTTATTGTATGTATTTTTGGTACAAGTTCTAGGAGATTTTACCTTTGCTAAAACATAAAGTTTAAGTTATAATTTTATGAATAATGGAGGTGTATTTATGAACGTCGATTTTTCTAATATTAATATGAATACCATTATTATGTTTATATTAGCCATAGTACTTGCTTATCTCGGTATTGCAGTATTTAAACTAATTGGAAGGATATTAAGTATTACTATTGGTATATTTCTTTTAGTATATGTTCTTCAACAAATAGGTATTACAATACCTGTATTATCCGATATTCTTAGCTATCTTATGCTATTGATAAATCCAATTATCGATACTGTAAAAAATTTAACAAGTTCTGTAAAACTCAAATAGGCAGAGGGGCATACCCTCTGTTACACGTACTTTCTAAATACCTCATGTGCATCTTGAATATTTAAGAAATCCATCCTCCATTTTTAACTCTATAATTCCTGTTTCATTCAAATATTCAATATATGACCTTAACATTCTTTTTATTACAGTATATCTATCAATATTGTTTATACGAATATCAAATTTTTTAATAACAACCTTCAGAATATCTTCCATTGTCATAGCACCATCTATAAGAGTATATATTATTGACGCTCTATTCTTATAGAAATCTATATTTTCAGTTATAAGTTTTGTAATATCATCATAAATACCTCTATGTGCTACTACATACTTGCAATTTTTTAAGTCATAAAGCTTTAATTTACTTTTCAAATCCTCGCTGAGTATATAAGCATAAGGCATTTTTGCCCCCCTCATAACTCCTCGACTTATCAGAGTATCTCCTAAATACGCAACATCATCCGGAGTAATAATACATATATGCGCAGGACTGTGTCCTGGTGTATGAATAATTTTAAATTTAATACCTCTAATAGATATTGTATTTTGGTTATCTAAAATCATAATATCTGTTTCGCAAACCATATGCCCAAAATGCTTCGTAACATCAGATAATGTTTGGCTACTGTAATAAACCTTTAGATTAATCGCTGAACTGCAAACAAGCGCTTCATAGGCTGGCATAGCTATAATACATTTATATTTTTTCTTTAAATGTGTATTATTTCCTATATGGTCTATATGAGCATGACTACACAGTATCCCAACTACTTTAAAGTTGTTTTTTTCTAGAAGCTCATCTATTCCTTCTCTCTGCCCTTTCGCCCATCCTGAATCCAACATAATAATTTCTTGAGCATTAATTTTATAAAAAGGTATATATGTCATCCCAGTCTCAATGCAAAATGTATTCCCCTTGATTTCTTTTATTTTCATTTATTATCTTTAGCGAGAGTGTGTGTGTCACTTTCACAAACCACCAAATACTCTCTTCCTCTCTTCCTACTAAATTTTTTCAGATAAATTTCCCATCATTTCAGCAGTTGAGTTTAATTCCTCAAGGGATGCGGCTATTTCTTGAAGCGTTGCTACCTGACCCTCAAATACACCAGTTGATTTACTTATTTTTTCATTTATGCTTTTTATTGTTGCACCAATGTTTTTTAGTACATCATCCACCTTTTTAACTGATTCACTAGTGGAAGTTGATAATTTTCTAATTTCTGTAGCAACCACTTTAAACCCTCTCCCAGCATCTCCAGCCCTTGCAGCTTCAATGGCAGCATTTAACCCTAACATATTTGTCTGAGATGAAATCGCCTGAATGAAACTTAGAATTCCATCTGTATCTTTTGAACTTTCATCAGCTTCATGAACTTTTAACAATATATCATCATTCATATCTACTACATTTTGTACTCCCAAGGAAAGATTGTTAATAGCAGTTGATATTTGCCCAAGCGTAGAAGATAAAGTTTGAGAAATGTTTATTAATTCATTTCTTTTAACTAAACTTTTTCCTATTACAATACACCCAGCAACGATATCCTGTTCATTATGAATAGGAATTGCGTATGATCTAAATGGAACTCCATATACTTCTTTTGGCACATTCTTAATAAGTACTTTATCATTTTTCATTGACATAAGTACTGCTCCGCCTTCTGGAATTCCATCCCCTTCTTTTAATCTCAAATTCAAGTTTGGATTACATTGTACTTTCAAATATGCATGTGTATCAGCTATTCCAAAAGAGACATCGTCATCAAAAAAGTATGGCAAATAAGGTAGCACATTATTGAACGAATTCAATATTTCATTGTCAGAAATCGGATTTTTCATTTGTATTTCCCCTTTTATTTTAATTATTTTATATACCTGGTATAATTTTTATTCGACCAATCATTTGGAAAACCTTTATTATACATCATTTTTTACATAATTACATTAATTACTTATAAATATAATTATAAGGCGATTAATATACTTATTCATTGCTTCTAAAAGGTCATATTCTCCGTCATAAAGACACCAATCATATGAAATTCCTCTGGCTGCTATAAATAAATATTCAGTCATATCTTTAAGGGACATATCACTTTTAATCTCATTCTTTTCTTGTCCTTTTTATATAATCGTCTCCAATAAATTTTGCATATATCTGCCTTTAGATATAAATAACTTATTACTTGAGTTATACAATAATTTCATAGTATCAATGCCCACATTAATATTATACTTTGCGTAATAATCGAAGTACTCAATAATTTTGTCTATCGCATGCAAACTAGACAATTTATTAGCAACTTCTTTAAGAAAATACTCATCAGCTCTTATATATACTTCTATAAGTATATCATTTTTAGATTTAAAATGCTGGTGATAAAGTTTTATTCTATAATAATGACTAATCTTTCAGATATATCTGACGTTATTTTGTCAATAATGAAACTATATCATAAAACTTATAAAATGGTAATAAATTATAGTGCTCGACATTTTATGACTTTAGATTGCTTAATATATTAAATTTTTCTCCTTTATTCTATTATAAATATTGTATATAATAGAAAGTGAATACTATTTTTTTATTCATATTATAGTATTTTATTGATTTTTCATAATTCTAATACGAAAAGAAAATTAACGTAGACTACCGGACGGTAGTCTATTTGATTATACTATTGTCTTTAAGAATAAAGGGGTGACGTTTATGGTTAAAAAATGTAATTTTAAAGAAATAATAAAAAGATCTCAAAAAAGATGTATCAAAAACCAAATGAGTAAACAAAAAATATTTCCCACAACAACACTACGTGCAAATGAATTATATGATCTTTTAGAGAACAATAGTGAATTAATAAAGGTATCTAAACCATTTATGGAAATAATCTATGATTTTTTAAGAGGATCAGGATTTTCATTGTATCTTACAGATAAAGAAGGTTTCGTGCTCAGTATTATAGGTGATGACGACATAATTAAATGTATTGCAGACATGGGCATTGTAGAAGGTGCTAACATGAGTGAAAAAAGCACAGGTACAAATGCAATTGGAACTGCAATTTATGAAGATTGCTCACTTCAAACTTCAGGTAATGACCACTACCTTACTGTATATCATACCTTGACATGTTCTGCTGCAGTTATTCATAATGAAGATGGAACTATTCTTGGATGTATAAATCTAACAGGTAGACGTCAGTTGGCTCATCCTCATAGCTTAGGTCTCGTTGTGGCTGCAGTTAAATCCATTGAAAATCAATTAAAGGTAGAAAAAACTCAAAATGAATTATCCCTTGCTTATCAATATTTAAATACAGTGATGAACTCACTTAATTCAGGGATTTTCACCGTGGATACAGCTGGCATAATAAAAGCTATAAACAAAAATGCATGTTCTATGTTAGCTATTAAAAAAGAACATGTAATACATAAAAATGCACATAAAATTTTAAATGATTGGAAATATATACTAGGTGAGATTATCGCTGAAAAAGCTTGTGAAAATAGAGAGATAACATATTCCTATAGAGATAAAAGTAAAAAATTCAACCTTAATGCATATCCGATAAAAAGTAAAGATGATAAAATTATAGGAATAGTAGCAATATTTAAGGATATCAAAAATATATATAATTTAGTAAACAAGTATACAGATAGAAATTCAAGCTATAATTTCCACGACATAATTGGTAATAGTCAAAAAATCGAAAAAGTAATAAAGCAATCAAAACTCATCGCAAATAGTCCTTCTACCGTTCTAATTCAGGGGGAAAGCGGAACAGGAAAAGAGCTTATTGCTCAATCAATTCATAACAATAGTAGTAGAAATGATAGCAGTTTCATTGCAATTAATTGTGGAGCAATACCAACGAACTTAATAGAAAGTGAACTTTTCGGATATGAGGATGGCGCTTTTACAGGTGCAAAACGAGGTGGGCAACCAGGTAAATTCGAGCTTGCAAATGGAGGTACTATATTTCTTGATGAGATTGGAGAAATGCCCTTAGAAATGCAAGTACATCTTTTAAGAGTCCTTGAAGTCTCTAATTTTAATAGAGTAGGTGGGAATAAATATATAAATGTCGATGTAAGAATTGTTGCTGCAACAAATAAAGATTTGAAAAAAGAGGTGGCAAAAGGAACATTTAGGGAAGACTTATACTATAGATTAAGTGTAATCCCTATATTTGTTCCACCACTACGGGAAAGAGGAGCAGATATAGAAATACTCATTGAGTATTTCTTAAAAGCTAAGTCTATCAAACTAGGCAAACCTATACCCAAAATCTCTCCTGACCTTTATGAAATGCTCATAAATTACACCTGGCCTGGAAATGTTCGTGAATTAGAAAATTGTATTGAAAACATTGTAAATATGAATGGAAATACTTCATTTAAATTTGGAAATAAATCATTAGAAAAAAATGAAAATCTTCTTTCAAAAGAAACCTTCGAATATGATATGTATACATTAGATCAGTGGGATAAAATGGCAATTAAAAATTGCATAAAAAAATGTGGTGGTAATATAACTAAGGCCTCTAAAGTATTAGGAATAAATAGAAGTACCATTTATTCAAAAATAAAAAAGCATGATAATTAACTCTCGCATTGTCTATTATTTAACGACATCCCAGCACCACAGGTAATCATTTACCTTAATACAAGCTGTAAGTATTGTTAAACCATCGAACTTATACTTTTAGTTTCTTTAAATAAATGGCTGATACTTTATATAAAGTATCAGCCATTTATTTAATTGTGAATATAATATAGTATATTCTTAGTCCCTATCTTGTTTGTATACCATATTTACCTTGTTTACACCACCTAAAAACTATAGTATATTGATAATAAGTATAATTGATTTTTATAATTATGAACTGACCTAAAACTTTTTAAAAATCATATGAAGGGGGTGATAACAATGGGAAGTTTCATTATATCTAACTATACTCACCTTAAGGATATCCAGTTTAATATATATGACTCAGATATTTCGTATTATGGTGGAAGTCAGTACTGGTTTCCAAAAAAAATTCACCAACTTAACGGTTGTGGTCCTGTTGTCGCAGCTAATATTACTGCATATTTATCTCAAACCTTTCCGAATAAATATAATTCTTTATATCCTTACAAGGGTATTGTTAATAAAAAAGATTTCACTCAGCATATGGTTGAGATCCGCAAATACGTAAGACCAAGTATCTTTGGACTTACCTCAGTTCAAAAATTCTCAGATAGTGTTTTGGCTTTTTCAAAAAATAAAGGTGTAACTTTATTTCCCCACATTCTAGATGAGAAAGCTGATAGTATCGGGGAAGCTATAAACTTTATTTTAGAGGCCTTATCTCAAAGAATTCCTGTTGCAATTTTAATTCTTAAACATCAAATAAAAGAATTTAAAGAATACACTTGGCACTGGATGACAATTACTGGTTTAAATATAAATTCGGAATGTGACAAATGTTATATTTCAGTCTCCACATATGGGGATTTAAGGGAGATAGATCTAGAATTACTTTGGAATCAGAGACGCCTAAAAGATATAATAAGGTTAGCATATTTCACTTAACGTCTAACATTCAATCACCTTATAAGTCTTATAACTCTATATAAGTCCTTATAAGGCGTCTTTGGGTGTTTTTTTATATTTGTTTCTTAATGTTTATTTTCAGAATAATTTAACACGCATTTCAAAACACCGCTTATACCTTTTACAAGTATGGTATTATTAAAGATATAATTTGATTTAAATCAACCTTGTTAATAAAAAAATGTAAAAGGAGACTTAAAATGATATCTAATAAAATGAAAGATTTAGTGGCTACTAGTTCTATAATAAGAGCTATGTTTGAGGAAGGTAAAAGATTATCTGATATTTATGGAGAAGAAAACGTTTTTGATTACAGCTTAGGCAATCCCAATGTTTCCCCACCTGAAAATATTAAAATAGAAATTAACAAGATATTAAATGAGACCGCTCCAAAACTTGTACATGGGTATATGAATAATTCTGGATATGAAGATGTTAGAGCTAAAATAGCTGATTTTTTAAATACCAAACATAAATTAAATATTACAAGTAATAACATAGTTATGACCTGCGGCGCTGCTGGAGGATTAAATATTTTATTAAAAACACTACTTAACCCAGAAGATGAGGTTATTGTATTCGCACCATTTTTTGGAGAATACAGAAACTATGTAAATAATTTTGATGGAGAACTTGTAGTCGTTTCTACAGATATTGATACCTTTGAACCAAATATGCAATTATTAAAAGATAAAATAAATATCAAGACAAAAGCAATTATTATTAATTCACCAAATAACCCTACAGGAATTGTATACTCTGAAAAGGTTATACAGGATCTAGCAAAATTACTTTGCGATAAGGAAGAAGAGTTAGGCACAAGTATATATCTAATATCTGATGAGCCATATAGAGAAATAGTTTATGATAATGTATTCGTTCCATATATTTTAAAATACTATAAAAACTCATTTATTGGATATTCATATAGTAAATCATTATCACTACCTGGGGAGAGAATCGGATATGTAGTTGCAAATTCGAATATGGATTCCTTTGACGATATAATGACGTCATTAAATGTTGCCAACAGGATTTTAGGCTTTGTAAATGCACCATCACTTTTCCAGAGAGTCATTGCAAATTGCCTGGATGCTGAAGTTGATGTAAGTATATATAAAAGGAATAGAGATGTTTTATACAACCATCTTATAAAAATAGGATTTGTTTGCGTAAAACCACAAGGCGCATTTTATTTATTCATCAGAACTCCAATAGCAGATGATAAAAAGTTCTGTGAGGATGCCAAAGAATTCAACCTATTATTAGTAGCAGGATCAGCATTTGGATGCCCAGGGCATGCAAGGTTATCATACTGCATAGATTACAATCGAATAGAGAATTCATTGCCAGCTTTTGATAAATTGGCTAAATTATATGATGTTAAATAAAATATATAGTTTGATTTCAATTATTTTATAATAAAAATGGCATTAGCGAATGTCCAAGCTAATGCCATACAAATAATTAAAATAATGACATCACCAAAATTAAAGTTTCGTGATGTCATTATCTCATTTAAAAACTTAAATAAAACAGAACTAGATGCTTGCTAACTCATTTCTAAACTTCTTTGCAGAACTACAATTCCTGTGCGAACAACTTCCTTAATTCCATATGGCCTCATTAGTTCAATGAATGCAGATACCTTCTCTTCATCTCCAGTTATTTCAATAATCATATTTTTGAGATTCATTTCTACAATATTACATCTAAAAGTATTTACCACTTCTATAATGTGAGACCTTGCGTTTTGATCTGCTGTTACTTTTATGAGTGCCAATTCTCTAGAAACTGATTTTTCAGGACATAGCTCCAATATTTTTATTACATCTACCAATTTATTTATCTGTTTTACAATTTGCTCAATAATTTGCTCATCACCATTTACTACAATTGTCATACGAGAAATACTAGGGTCATCTGTAATACTCACAGTTAAGCTATCAATATTATATCCTCTACGTGTAAATAATCCCGCCATTTTACTTAAAACTCCTGAATGGTTTTCAACTAATATAGATAAAATATATTTATTCATAATTCTCCACTCCCTCCTATAATGTACTCTCTTCTGCGCTTACGATGCATTCTATCAAAAAAGTTTTATTACTTGCCATAGCTTCTTCAAGAGCTCCTTTTAATTCTGAATTAGAGTTAACTCTTTTCCCACCAAATCCATAAGCTTCTACTAATTTTACAAAATCAGGATTTTCACATAGACTAACACCATAAGTATTTTTATATACACTGCTTTGATATTCACGAACCATACCAAGATTTGAATTATTAAATAATAATAATATTATATTCAAATGATTTTGTGCAATCGTTCCCAATTCAGACATACTCATCTGAAAACTTCCGTCTCCCATTACTGCAACAACACGTCTGTCAGGAAAAGCAAATTTACAACCAACAGAGGCAGGAATGGAATATCCCATTGTTCCAAGTCCTCCACTAGCTAAAAATCTCCTATTACCAACCATATCAAGATAGTGAGTAGTCCAAATTTGATTTTGTCCTACATCCGCAGTAACAATAGCATCGTCTTCTATCATTTCTGAGAGTAGTCCAAAAGCATATTGCGGATTTACTTTATCAAATGTATTCCTATCTTTCGCGTATTCCTTTTTCCACCCTTCAATTTCATCTATCCACACTTTTGTATCAATTTCTGTTATTTTATCAGTAAGATCTTTTAGTATTTTTTTGCAATCTCCAACTACAGGAATAAGAGCACTAAGATTTTTACCTATTTCTGCTGGATCAACATCAATATGAATGATATCTGCCACTTTTCCAAAGCTCTTAGAACCCCCAGTTGCTCTATCCGCAACTCTTGTACCGACAAGAATTAGAACATCAGCCTTAGCTATTGCTTTATTTGCATGTTTAAAACCATGAGACCCAATTAATCCAACATTATAACTATACTTTGATAGGATTCCATCCTTACCCATTAGTGTGTGTACCATCGGTATTTTAGATTTTTCTATGAAATCGATTAACTCCTTTTCAGCTTTTGCTGACATTACGCCACCACCTGCACAAATAAGAGGTCTTTTGCTTTCTTTAATCTTTTCTATTGCCTTTTTTATTTGGCCCTTATGACCATTAATAGTAGGCTTGTACCCTCTTATATTTACTTCTTTAGGATATTCAAATTCGAGTTCTGCATTTTGAATATCTAAAGGTATATCTACAAGTACCGGACCAGGTCTTCCAGTTTGCGCTATATAAAATGCCTCTTTCATAATTCTAGGTATGTCCTTAGCATCCTTAACTAGATAGCTATGTTTTGTAAAAGAGTCTGTTGCTCCAATAATATCTGCCTCTTGAAAAACATCTTTCCCAATTAAATCTGTTCGAACTTGTCCAGTAATTGCAATCATTGGGATAGAGTCCGCATATGCGGTGGCGATTCCAGTTATAAGATTAATAGCTCCAGGTCCAGAAGTTGCAAAGCATACTCCTATAGATCTTGTTGCTCTAGCATAGCCACTAGCAGCATGTCCTGCGGCTTGTTCATGTCTTACCAATATATGTTCTATATTGGACTTTCTTAATGCTTCAAATAAAGGTGCAACCGGAACACCTGGGTAACCAAACACAATTTTTACATTTTCTTTTTCTAAACATTTAATTATAACATCAGCAGCTTTCATCTTTATTCTCCCTTCGATTATATATTTATTAATTGAGTTCATGTATTTCATATTTTTTATATAAATTATGATTTTGAGTATAAAAAAAGGACCTCTTCCCATTGGGGCGAAAAGTCTATCGCGGTACCAACCATTTTTATATCTTAGTTTTCGAAATATTCAATTTTTTCTTCGTTGTAGTTTAGTATACTTTATGAAATTTTTTTTGTCAAGATTTTCACGTTTAAATAACAATAAATAGTAAATAAGTAGGACTAAATTTAATTTTTACTATTTATCTTTAACATAATGACTACATTAATAATATTATATAGCATGGTTTTCTATTTATATTAAAAATCTATAATGAAAAATGAAAGGGGAAATTATATGTATTTAGATAATGTAAACACCTTAAGCTCTTCAAAAATAAAATATTTACAATCTAATCATAATAAAATAGCTTATCCTATTTTGAAAGACATGTTTGAAAAAGCCATATCTGAGCATGGGCTAAGCAATGAGCATGATGAACTTTTAGACCTTACTGCCATGATTTTAATAAAAACTCATAATGATAAAACAATTTTACCTACTATAATAGACATGATTTTTTTTAGAAACAGAGAAGGTCTTTTTACTCATGATCTAATCTGGGCTTTTTTTCAAGCAAAAGACCCCTATAGCCTAATGTTAATCGCAAATTATTTGGATTCAGATGACGAAAATGATGTTAAATTGGCAAACAAACTTTTAGATTTTGTACCTTCCTCAGATATGACTAGAAGCGACGGCGGTAAACAACATAAAGCTTTTTTTTACTGGCTTAAAGAGAACTATCACTATTTATATTTTACAGGGGAAGGTTTTCAAAGGACCAGCAACCCTATACCCTATATCGTAGCTTTAGACGCTAAATATCTATGCAAGCAGGTATCACTTTATACTGGAAAACCTCTCATACCATTTACAAAAAAAGAAACAGCCTTATTGGTTTATTTTAACAATTTAGATGAAAATAGCAAGCTACTCTTATCAGGATGCTCACTTAGAATTCATCATCAAAATATGCATTCATGGAAATCATGGATTAACCATTCCATAACCAAGCAAATGAGGATTGCTAAAGCTAGGTTAAAAGATTAATAATTAGTAATTGTTAATCTCTATATTAGGATTATAAGGGGGCTAGTAAATGATCATAATTTCTAGCAATATTGTTAAAATTGACACTTTTATAAATGAATACAAACCAAATGATATTGAGAAAGATATCCTTAATAAGATGGATTTAAGTAAAGAACAATATGAATATGATTCATTAAAACAATTACAATTTGAGTTAAAATTGCGAAACAATATTGTTATTGCTTCTAAAAAACTCAATGATGGCGATATGTCTTTTAAAACCTTTCGTAAATCAATTTGTAATCTTGACTATTGGGATCGGACTGATAATGGTGGCTTTATATTAAAAGATGGAATAGCTCCAAGCGTTGCTATTAATGATATTTCTATAAATAGTTCTAAATATGGTACTGAATGCGCTACCGCAATGATTATAATTTATTATCAAGCATTACTTAATATATTTAAAGATAAATTTTTCAATAATTTATTTCCCAAAATACATTTAATGAATTGGCATTATATAGATGATAATCTTGAGGATGTTGGTTATATAAAAAAACGAAGTGATTATTTACCAGGAGATAGAAGATATTTTTCTAACCCTGATGTAGATCCGGTAACCCCTGAGTGGCAAGGGGAAAATGTTATAGACCTAGATAATAAGATTTTTTTTGGACATGGCATAGGCATAGGAAATTCTGATGAAATAATTAGTGAGTTAAATAAATTTAGAATTGAGGAAGCAAAAACATCAGCTTATTTATTAGATTCAGCTGCACGTCCGGACTTTAAGCATTTAGCCGATATATATTATAAATCTCTTTCATCTCCTAGCAATTAAAATTTCATTAGAGTTATTGTTAAATTTAATTAAGCTTAACTACAATATTAACTAAGACCTAACTCCATAAAAGTCAGTGGCTTCAGTACATTACTAAATATTGAAGTTAGGTCTTTTGTCAAATTTAATAAAATTTTAATTAGTTTTATACTCTCCATAAGTTATAGATTACAGCCCTTTTTTCTTGTGATTAATAAATTCTTCAACAGTTAAAAAAGTTTCTTCTACACCTAGCCTTTGACACAATTGAGTTACATTGGGTGGTTCTAAATAAGCACTTTCAAGTTCTTCAATTAAGGAGTATACCTCTCTTGTAGTTCCATCTAACAAAACATTTCCTTTTGCAAAAACTAATGTTCTCTCAAAGGTTTCTGCAACAAAATCCATATCATGTGTTATGGCAATTACAAGTTTGCCCTTACAACTTAGATCTTTAATTATACTCTTAATTTTTTCTTTTCCATTATAATCTTGCGCTATAGTTGGTTCATCAAATATTATTATTTCTGTATTCATAGCCACAATAGACGCTATACTTATTAGTTTTCTTTCTGATAAACTAAGATCATAGGGATTTTCATCTATTTTTTCATATAATCCAACTGTTTTAAGAGCATTCAAAGAATTTTCTCTGGCTTTTTCAGGAATTTGCCCTATATTTAATGGCCCAAATATAACTTCGTCTATAACTTTATTTTTAAATATTTGATCATTAGGATTTTGAAATACTAATCCTATGTATTTGGCAAGTCCTGCTACAGTAGATTCTTTGGCATTTATACCATTAAATATTACATCACCTTGGGTAGGTCTAAGCAAACCCTTGAGCAACTTTACAAATGTAGTTTTTCCAGCTCCATTTTGTCCAATAATAGCAGTAGACCTGCAATCAAAAATTAAATTTATTCCACTTAATATTTCTTCATTTCTATCATAAGAAAAGTGTAAATCTTTTACTTCCATTTTATTCATTATAATTCACCACCAAATCATAAGCTTCATCTATAGTAATAGGATACAATCCTGTTGCTTTACTCTTTATTCCAAGACCTTTGCATATTTTAGTAAAGGCAGGAGCAGTTACACAATACTTATCTAAGTCTCCTCTTGAAAATATTTTTTGTGGTATATCAAAATCTACTATTTCTCCATCATTAAGCAGCATAACCCTATCAGAATATTTAGCTATTTTTTCCATCTTATGCTCTACCATTATTACAGTCATTCCCTCTTTACTTAAATTTTGAATGGCTTTAAATACCTCTTCTGATCCCTTAGGATCAAGTTGTGAAGTAGGCTCATCAAGTACAATAATTTCTGGTCTCATTGCTATAATACTTGCTATAGCCATTCTCTGCATTTGCCCTCCTGATAAATCAAATGGATTCCTATCCTTAAATTTATATATATCTAATAATTTTAGAGAATCATCTATTCTTTTTCTCATTTCATCTCTTGAAATACCCATATTCTCAAGTCCAAAAGCTATTTCCTCGTAAACTGTTAGTTTACAACCCGTAACCTGAGTAAATGGGTTTTGAAATACTATACCTACCTTTTGAGATAATTCACTTATTTCACTTTTTGAAACTTCAAGGCCATCTACAATAACTTTGCCACCATAACCCCCTTTATAGAAATGGGGTACAAGTCCTACTAAAGCTTGACATAACGTTGATTTACCAGATAAATTTTTACCCACTATACCTATAAATTCACCTTTTTCCACATCGAAAGATATTCCCTTTAAAGCTAATTCATCTGTTAATGGGTATTTATATTTCAAGTTCTCCACAATTACTTTCTTCATATCAAAATCCTCCAAACCGAAGCTAATATAAGTAGAATTACTAAAATTACCTTTATTACTTTGTTATAACTATTATTTTGTTCTTCGTTTAAATAAGTCTTGTTTGCTTTAGAATTAAATGCTCGAACTTCTAGTGCCATAGCTCTCTCGCGAGTATTGGTTAGTGAATTCATAACTACAGGGCCTATTAATGGCAAAAATGCTTTTATTCTAACACTCAACTTTCCCTCTGTTTCCATACCACGAGATCTCTGAGCATCTGTAATAGTTGCCATAGTCGAACTCATTTGAGGTATTATTTGGAGCACAGAAGATAAAACATAACCTATTTTAGGAGATAATCCTCGTCTTACTAATGACTCAATTAGATCCGAAGGTTTAGTAGTTAAAACTAAAATTGCAAAAGCACATAAAATATTTATTACCCTAATACATATTTCTAAAGCAAATAAAAGACCTTCTTTATAAAAAACAATACTTCCTATATAAAAGGCAGGGGTTTTGTTTGAAGCATTGAATAATCCTTGTATAATAATAATTGAAATCAGAATTATCATACTAAAACTTATGAGAGGTATTACTTTCTTAAATACCTTAGCTATTAATAATAAAATAATACTTACACTCATGCACAATAGTCCTATAGTTTTATAAGGCATAATTATAGGAATTGCTATAGATATAATTATATAGAATATCTTACTTATAGAATCTACTTTATGTACTATTGTATCTCTTTCTTGATATAAACTTAATACTTTCAAAATCTATCACCATCCTTAATACGAATAAAATAAGTTAGAAATTGGCAATTAAAAACGAACATTATTTATCATAATATTGTCCATTTCAATTGCCTAATTAAATTAATTACCTATAATTGTTCTAATTCATTATCATTACTATATAATATGGTAAGTTTCTTTGGTAACGCTTTAAATACACCATAAGCTATTACTACGGTTGCTATCTTATCAGGTACATCTACTATTAATTCATCTAAAAATGAAGCTATCCATACAGGAATTTGATTTGCAATTAAAGATGCAAACGCTGCATCTCCCCAAATATTACCTGTTTGTCCACCCCAAAATGCTATGTTTATTGGAGTAGATACTATTGCAGAAACACAGGCAACAACGAGTCCAACGACTACAGCCTTGCCAATACTTTTAATCCATCCACGGTATGCCATAACACCTACAACAAGTCCTATAGCAATACTTGTTAATGCATAAATAAATGATATAGGATCCATAGTAAGGCCATAGATAATGTTATTAGTTGCACCCACAATAGCACCAACAATAGGACCTCCAAGCATACTAGCAAGCATTGTCCCTATAGCATCAAGCCAAAGAGGCAACTTTAAAATCCCTGCAAATAACTTACCAATATAATTGATACCAACTGCTGCTGGAATAAGTACTATTGATGCTGTAGATAATTTAAAACTCCACATACTACTTTTTTTCATGATAAAACCCCCTAAAAATTTATTTGTTTTTTTCCAATTTCACTATAGCTTCAAGAACAGTAAGAATTTCTTTTTTTTCACCCGAAGCAGTGATACTTTCACCATCAACATAACTATTGATGCCATCCAAATTACCGACACTTTCCACTACCACGTTAAGTATTGATGCAGTTCTTAAGTTTCTAAGACCTCCTATTACTAGCAGTGCAGCACTCTCCATATCTGATCCAAGTATCCCTTTTTTACTCCAATATTTATCTATTTCTTGTTCTTTATCTGTATAAAAACTATCATGGCTTCTAATTTTACCGCAGTAATAATTAAACCCTAACTCTTTTGCACTCTCAATTAAACTTATAAGAACATCTGTATCAGGTACTGCTGGGTATGATTCTTCTACATAAGCTTTTGAGGTACCCTCATCTCGAACCACACCATTTGCTATAATAAGATCTCCAAGTTTAATACTTGGTTGAAGTGCACCACAGCTACCAATCCTTATTAAAGTTTGTACACCTATATTTTTTAATTCTTCTACTGCAATACCTGTAGACGGCCCACCAATACCAGTCGATATTACCATAACCTTAACACCCTTATAAAAGCCACTGCAACTTTTAAATTCTCTGTTAAATGCTATATCTACTGAATTATTTAAAAAGCCTTTCACTCTATCAACTCTTAAAGGATCACCAGGCATTATTGCATATGCAGCCGCATCCTTACTGGAGCATCTAATATGTGGTTGTATTTGATTTATCATATTCCCCCCCATTTTATACAAACTCATTTAAGATTAACGTCACTATTATAATATTAATTTGCAACGTTTTCATAAAAGATATTTGTCCAAATATTCCGTTATATAAAGGTATATAACCATTTAAATACCAATATTTACATGGTTACTTTTGTAATTTTAGTATATCATGCAATCTATATAGTTGCCACAATATTATCCAAACTTATTTTCTATCAATTTCAAGGCAAGTTGTGCCAACATTTTAATTTTATTTATCATATTACTTGCTCTTTTTATTCTGTTTTTGATTATACATCAATTTATCTGTATATTCCAATAGTTGCTTAAGGTTTTCATAATCCTTTGTATAACCTGCCATACCATAACTGAATTTAAGTCTATATGGTTTTTGTCCACTATTATTATATATCTCAACATTTCGTGTTAAATTTTCTATATATATAACAACCTTTTCCTGATGTTTTTCTTCTAATAGAACTAGGAACTCATCTCCTCCTACCCGTATTAGCTTTTTCCGCCTTAGTGGAAAGCTTTCAACAAGTAAAGTAGCAAATGCTTTAATTGCTTCATCCCCCTCATAATGTCCATATAAGTCATTAATAATCTTAAAATCATCCATATCTATATAAACTATAAAAAGTTTATTAATCTTTTTATAGTTTATATTTTCAGCATAACGTTCATAGGATAAACGATTTTCTAGTCCTGTCATAATATCGCGGTATGCCTGATCACTAAGTATAAAAACATAAATAATAACAATAATTATTGCTGTACTATTCCAACTGGTCAAATAAATAGAATATTTTATTTGAATACTAGTGAATATGGCGGGTATAATATAAAACAAACTAAACATAATCTGTTCTGAATAAGTAAACTTTTTACGTTGCTTATAAATAAAATATAAATTATACGCAAAATATATATAACAGACACAGGGTAAAATAAAGAATAAAGGTCCCCTTTCATAAATATTCTCACTACTTATATGAAAAATACCACTTCCATTATAACTTATCAATGCTGCTATACCATTAATGAATAATGGCAATAAAAGTATCTTTTTTTCTTTTATTTTCTCTTTTTGATACCTATTAGCCCATTCTCTACTGAATAAATACCCTATAAATATAATAATTGGGGCAACTATACACCCAGTTATATCAACTAGCTTATGCACTACTATAAATTGCTTTAAATTTGGACTATTTAATAGGACACTCAATATCTCTAATATTAACGTAAAACATATTAATCCCATTATCCATATAAATAACTTATTAGTTACTTTTTTTCTATTCATATTAACATAGGCATGACCAAGTAAAATAATTAATAAAATGGATAAGGCAATATTTATTTGGATTCTCAATAAACTTAACATTTTTCCTCTACTCCATTTCTACATTTTTTTATCATTTAATTTAGTTTTTCAACCAATGCCATAAGTTCTTCCATACTCTCTACAACATAATCGGGTTCATACTTAAGAATTATTTCCATAGGAAGTGCGCTCCATCCCACAACCACAGATGTAATTCCTGCATTTTTCCCGCATAAAATATCATATTGACTATCCCCTACAATTATGGTTTCCGACGGATTGCCTCCTAATTCTTTCAGAGCCATAAATGCTGGTGTAGGATCAGGCTTATGTATATCTGTATCATCTGCTCCTATAATACTTTCAAAATAATCCATTAATCCAAAATGCTTTAATCCCTTAATTGCTGAATCATTTAAACGTGAAGTTACGATTCCAAGCTTATAGCCTTTCCTATGAAGCTCTATTACCCCCTCCTTTACGCCCTTTTGCATGGTAATCAGACTATTAAAGTTTCCAATTTGAAAGTTTCTATAAGTTTTAATGGCATTAACACTTTCCTCACCAAACTCCCTCTCCATTGTAATTTTCAAAATTTCTCCAAAATTTTTAATAATATCCTCTTTATCAACTTTTTTATTCAAGTGCTTTTTATAAGTATGTTGAAACGATTGTATAATCAATTCATTTGTATCTAGCAACGTTCCATCCAAATCAAACAAAATATTTCTAATTGTCATAAATGTATTCCTCCCAACTAATTGAATTCTATATTTATTCCTCAAAGTTTTTTTGTTATAACCCAATCCACATCATCACTAATTATATTATTAACTGATGATGTAAATAAATCAAGCTTTAAAAACAATTTTAATCTAAATCCAATTATTTTTAACAACAAAAAAACTGTGGAAATATAATTAATTATATTTCCACAGCTTTTATCTCTGGCTTTCTTTTTCTATTCACTGCAGAGCCTCTCAGCTTTTCTCTGCTAAACTTATTTCAAAGTGTTTTTATAAAGAAATTATGTTGAAAATCAGATGCAGGCATTGATTTTCCAATTAAGTACCCTTGAATATAATTAAGCAATTTCCATTACTAATAGTTTATATCTTATTAAATGAGTCATTGATGTATATGGGGTCTGTTTGACATTTACTTTCAGTCTGTTCCCTAAAAATACTAATCTGATTAAGGTGATTTAGAATTTGAAGATAGTAATCTGACTTTATCTGAACTGATGAAATAAGTTTTTGAAGATATTCACGTTCAGTTTTAGACCGTTCACTAACATTGGTTAAATTCTTGCTTATTTGTTCTATCTTTTGAATGTTTAAATTTTGAGATTCTTCAACTTCTTGCATATGCCCATGAACACCATTTTCGGCTATTACAATATTATCTAAAAGACTAGTAGAATCATCAATATGCTGAATAGTATTAGTGATAACTTCTTTACCTTCAATAGATTTGTTGTTTAATGTCCCCATAATAACATCCATGTTCTTTAATGCATCCATTATATCTGTTGCACTATTTTTAGTGGATTCAGACAATTTTTTAATTTCATTTGCTACAACAGCAAATCCTCGGCCAGTTTCCCCTACACGAGCAGCTTCAATGGCAGCGTTCAAAGAAAGAAGATTAGTTTGACTTGCAATCTTAGTAATAATTGTAGCAAAGTTATTAATGTTACTATATTGGTCTTGCATTTGCTTAAAAAGGTTGAATAATCCTTCGAATACTTTAGAAACATTATTCATTTCCTCTGCTAAATTGTTAATACCAGACTTTGCGGAATTAATTTCTTGAGTTGAATGATTTAAACTATTGAAAACTATTGATACTTGACTTTGAGTATCATAGGCATTTTGGGATAATAATTTTAAATAAGCTTCTACTTCTTCAATTTGTTTGGTAGTATAGCTAGTACCATTTAGAAGGTCAGAAAATCCAAAAGTGATTGTACCTTCTTCTTTAAGTAACTTATGAATTTGTATATTGGTTTGATTAGCTAATTCAAAAAGCTCTTCTAAATTATTAAAATCGAATGATTTAGAATTAGATTCCTCATTTAAAAATGAGGGCTGAGCAAGTTTATCTAAATTTTTATTTTTAAAATTGAATATCATAATATTATACCTCCTTATTCTACTAGCAAAAGTACCATAGTTTGATTAAAGTGATTTCGGTAGAATTGTTCACCATAGCTAATAAATCCTGTTTGATTCTCACATAGAGATAAAAGGTTTGAACTTACATTTCCCCATAAATTTTTATCTATAAACATTAAAGAACGAAGAATACAATTTATTGATAAAACAAAACTAGGTTTAAATGAAGCGGAGGCTAATGTTTCCTTCATAACTAGATTGTAATTAGCAGGTTCTAAAACCTCAATGAAGGTATTAGGGAGTATTTGAGAATAAAATGTAATAGATTTATCTGAATTCACCTTCATAGGTGATGCTATATAGATGTTATCTTTAGATACCCTTCCTAATGGATTATTTATAAAATATTTAGGTAAATCAGATTCACTAACACCTAAAACTTTGGCATATTCTAAGGCCGCCAAGTTATTGTTGAAAGTTTTCACAGTACGTTTAATGGGATCAGCATCCGTAACCAACAGATTTTTCCCAGTAGGTATATAAATATTTTCTTTGATGAGCTGTGTTCGTTTTTTAATATCAAAAAAAATAGCAATGCTATGAACTTTTTTTTGCCCAATATAAATTAAAGTATTTTCGAATTTAAGATTGTCACCAGCGCTTGCTCCAATAATTTTAAAGTTTGAATCTACAAAATAAAAAGTAGTTATTATACTTTCCTCCATAGCTGATAGACCATCGCACAACAATAAAGCGAAAGCATTAGGATTATTTTTTACTTTTTTATAAGAATTTTGAAGTTGCTGAAGACTTTTAGCAGGCGGATACAATATTTCAACAATTTCAGCAATTTCTGAATCATATGAAAAACCCGTAATGACATTGTCTTTGTACCCTTTAGAACAAAATTCGCCAGAAGTCGAACAAAGAATAACGTTAGCGCCAACGGATAAACACAAATTTTCAATTAAGGAAATACCTGCAAATATAATAAATGAAAGATTAGGGTGACTACTTAAATAATCAAGAGTTTCTTTTGGGGTAGAGAATAAAAAAGAATTCATCAGTTTCGCCTCCTATAAATTTGAAAAATTAATTTAATCTATTTCCAACAATGGTAATAGTATTGAATTTTATAGCATTATTTAGCTAAATTATAAGCCCAATTTGTAAATTATTCAATATTAATCGCCAGTGTCAAATATTCTGCTACTATTACCTTAATTTCTAGAAAATAAAAAAGCCTACCATTTTTCAACAGTTGACTTCTAATAATAAATTAGCCTTTTATTGTTTGAACTCATTCTAACCTTATACAATTTAAAGCCATCTCACACCTTAAAAATTACCTGAAATCTCATCTTTAGGCAGTTTACCATTGATCCCTAAATAATAATGAGTAATGGGTTGCAAATTATCATCTAGTTCATATACAAGTGGAACTCCTGTAGGTATATTCAAACTTACAATATTATCACTCGATATATTATCGAGATGTTTTACTAAGGCTCTTATGGTATTTCCATGTGCAGAAATTATAATCTTCTTACCTTCTTTAATTTGGGGTACTATTTCTTGAAACCATTCAACCATAACCCTTTTTACAGTATCTTCCAAACTTTCAGTTGTAGGAATCTCTTCTTTCTTTAATTCTTTATATTTTAGCTCCCTGCCAGGATATCTATCATCAGTGATCAAAAGTTCTGGTGGTCTTACATCTACATATCTTCTCCATTTATGAACTTGCTCATCTCCATATTTTTGTGCAGTTTCTGCCTTGTTTAACCCTTGTAATGCCCCATAATGTCTTTCATTAAGCCTCCATGACTTATATATAGGAATCCACATTAAATTCGTTTCATGCAAAACAATCCAAAGTGTTCTAATTGCCCTTTTTAACACAGACGTATAGGCTAAATCAAATATATAACCATTTCCCTTAAGTACTTGCCCAGCTTCTCTTGCTTCAATTAAGCCGTTCTCTGATAAATCTACATCTGTCCATCCGGTAAATCTATTTTCCTTATTCCAAACACTCTCCCCATGCCTTATTAATACAAGCTTAATCAAATCATCCACTCCCTTACTAAATTAAATCTTTTAAACTTTTTAACTTCCAATCAACTGCCATATCATATAATTATAGTATACTAAAATTTATTTTTTATTAGTTCTTCTATTTGCATGGCTGGCATCGGTTTATAATAATAATATCCCTGTATTTCATCACACATCAAATCTCTCAAAAAATCTAACTGCTCCTTTGTTTCTACGCCCTCAGCAATTACCTTTAATCCTAAATTTTTAGCGAGTACTATTATAACTTTAATAATTGCTTCGTCCTTACGGTTTACGTTTATTCCCCGAATAAATGACATGTCTATTTTTATTTTATCTAATGGTAATTGTTTAATGTAATTTAAAGAAGAATATTCTGTACCAAAATCATCTATTGCAATAGATACTCCAAGTTGTTTTAATTGTAATAAAGATTCGATGATATATTCTGTTTCCTTCATAATTATATTTTCTGTTATCTCCAGTTCCAAATCTTTTGGATCTAGACCTGTTTCATTTAAAATTTTAATAATATCTTTAATTATCTCTGTATTTTGAAATTGATTTACCGAAAGATTAACAGCTATAGGTACATTCAGTATATCTTCATCCTGCCATTTTTTGTTCTGACTACAAGCCTTTCTCATCACCCATTCACCAATTGGCAAAATCAAACCAGTCTTTTCAGCTATATATATAAAGTTTCCTGGATTTACCATTCCAAGTTCTTTATTATTCCACCTAATTAAAGCTTCCAAACCAATAATTTTTTCTGTTTTTAAACTTACTTGAGGTTGATAATATAATTCTAATTCATCTAACTCTATTGCCCGATATAAACTATTTGTTAACTTCATTTCTTCAATTAAACTATCCTTAATAACTGCAGTACAAAGCTCAAATTTGTTTCTACCCTTTTCTTTTGCTTTATACATTGCAATATCGGCATTTTTTATTAGTGTTTCTACGTCTTGACCATCTATGGGATAAATAGCACCACCGATACTAGTAGTTATATACAAATCATTACTATTTATTTTAAAAGATTCTTTAAAAACATTAAGAATATTATCTGATACATCTCTAATGCATTGCTCACTTTCTATATTTTGAATTAAAATAAGAAACTCATCCCCACCAACTCTACAAACGGTATCACTTTCTTTTATTGTATTTGTTAGCCTCTTTGAAACTATTCTTAAAAGTTCATCACCTTTAGCATGCCCCATTGTGTCATTTACTCTTTTAAATGAATCTAAATCAAGAAATAAAACCCCTAAGGCTTTTTCATTCTCCTCCGCATTAAGAATACTCTGGTTTAATCTATCAATAAATAACCTTCTATTTGGTAACCCCGTTAAATAATCATGATAGGCTAGGTTCTTTATTTCCTCCTCCATATCTATACGCACATTTATTTCATGCTCTAAATCTTTATTAGAATTACTTAGCTCACTGGTTCTGTCTTGAACTTTGATTTCAAGCTCATCATGTGATTTTATTAATTCTTGCTGAACCGATTTTATTTCTGAAATATCCTGAAATATACAAACAATACCCAATGAATCTCCCCATTCATCTTTTAAAATTGATGAAGATAAAAGAACCGGCAATTTATTATTATTACTTTGCACAATCTCAATTTCATAACTGCTACAATTAGTTAGTTTTGATAATTCTATTTTTTCTGAGAACAAAGTACTTATCTCTTTATCCATTAATTTACTTTTTTCATAACCTATTAGTTTAAGCGCTCCTTTGTTAATATCTTTTATCATACCCTCATGATTTGCGATAATTAATCCTTCACTCATAATTTTCAAGACTTCTAAAGCAAAGTTCTCTGGATTAAGGTCCATCAATTTATATTTTTTAATGGAATACCATATTCCAATTATAGGTATGACAATTACAATAATACCTATAGAAGGCATCAATGGCCTTGTAAATCTAGGAATAACAATGTCTATAATACCACCGATTATTGTTGTTATAGACGTTGTAATTAATATAAGCTTTGCCTGTTTTCTCTCTCTTATTATTTTCGAATTTTTGCACCATTTAAATAAGCAATAGATAACTGCTATCATAGAATAAAAATAATATATACCGTAAAAATTCTCCCATATAAATCCCTTATCCATAGATGCAATATAAATCCATCCTAAATTTGTTTGCGAAAAATTTTGTGCAGTTTCAGGTTGAAAAACATACAAAAAAATTGCTACAAAAGCTGGAAAATAAATAACTAAATATACTAATTTCCTTTTAAAATAATCTTTCTTTCCTGTTAAAATAATAATATAATGTAAAAATAAACAATAAAAGGTCGCCCAAGAAAATGTAGAATATAGATAGAAAGAACTTGCGGTTTTAGCATCAATTGACCCATTTATTAAACAAGTCATAAATGCCCAATAGGCTAAGTTCATGCAGTTCACAGAAAATAATCGGTTTAATTTATTCTTTGAATCATTCAAAAGTGTAAATATACCTAAGATCACATATATAATTCCACACAAAAAATACAAGATTGTTAAAATGACCATTCCGTATTCTCCTCCTACCTATCTAAATTAAAACCTTTGTCCTTTATTGGTTCTAGTAAATTTAATGCGTTACTTGTTAAAGATTTTTGCATATCAATTATTAATAAATTAGGTGAATGCAAGACTGGTAATCCAGAGAGGATACGTACAACAAGCGTCCCCACAAATGATCCAATAGCATAAGCGCCAGGAGATACTTGTGACGCTGGACATGGTCTACCATCCTCCATAAATAAAAGAGCTTTACTCACTGCATTTAATACAGTAGGGTCCAATTGCTCCTTTAATCGGTAAATAAATTCAGAAAAAATTTCAGCATATCCAAATTGATCAACTGGGCCTTCAAGAGGTAATGATAAAATTTGTCTAAATGAGCATTTCGAATCTGGTGGAAAATAAATACATCCCGCTCCCCAACCTAACGCCAATGCTGTTATTAAATGTTTTCTTTGTTTACTACATTCATCATGTAAAGCTATAATTCCAGTCAAATCCAAAAAATCAATTGTATCAAAAACTATGTCCGCATCATTAACAATTTGAGTGACATTTTTTTCAGATATGTATTCATTAAATTCTTGAACTTTAACTGAGGGATTAATTTCTTTAAGCCTCTCTGATAATGCTTTTACTTTAAGTTTTCCAATATCATTAGCGGTAAAACATTGACGATTTAAATTATGATCATTAACTATATCACCATCTGCTAAAATTAGATTTTCAAATCCTAACCGAACTGCTACTTCCGCAAAGGAACTTCCAATACCGCAACCAGCTATAAGAATAGTTGTGGTACGTATTTTATTTTGTAATTCAGATGATATATAATCAATGTTTCTTAACGTAAATTGTTCATACAACAATTTTATTCCTCCCTTTTAGTCATTTTCTTGTCACAATAGTACTTGTTCTTTTATTTTGTACAGCATAATCCTCAACATCACTTAATATCATGCAAGCAGGAATTGTATATCCTCCGAAATAATCCTTACCATCTTTTATAGCTTTGAAAGGATAACCCTTTCTATTTATGTAATCTAATAAATCCTTCTCTGATATTGTATAAGCGTGTGTTATGCCATCTTCGATTGCCCAGTCATAAATTGTCCTAACTAATCCCATTAAAATATTATAACCCCTTCTATTTTTGGGTATTACTAATCTAGAAACTTCCACTCTTTTTTGATTCAAATTTGGAACAATCTCAAAGATTTCTTCCATTGGAATTGACATATTACTCTCAGGTATTATAAGCCTTACGCTTCCTACCAATATATTATTGACATTAAAGGCCCCAAAGTGAAGTGAACTTTTGTCGTACTCATCACTTTCTAGACATTTTAAATAACTCGAAGAAGCTAACCATCTTTTTTCTTCACAATAAATATCATATCTCAACTTGTAAATAAGTTTTTTTTCTTCATCACTTTTGACAATTCTATATGTATACATTTTTTAACAACCCCCATCATTAAACATAGATATTTTACCATATTAACTAAACATCTACAATGGTCTTTACTTGTCCTTTTCTTTCCTTTTCTTTCCTTTCATATTTTCCAAACAATTTTCATCTATACCTTAAATCTTCTCCTGCGGAGCTGCAACAACTTTGCAAAAGATGCATTGATGACATTTCAGAAGGACACTTTCCTTCTGAAATGTCGTTAAAAGAGGATGGTATTGATCTTCCTATTCCTTTGATTTAATTGAATATTGCAAAATTTAAAGGTATACTAGATAATAAAATAAAACTTAAAATAATTTCATGTTTACTCCAGCGAATAAATAGATTATTAAAGGATGTGATATATAAAGTGGTAAAATTAAAAATGGTTCAATGTACAATTGAGCATCATGCAGTATTATTTGCACTTTTTGCAAAATATACTATAGAAGGTTTTGGCGAAAAAGGTAAAGATGCAATTTATATTGGCATTGAAAACTATGGTCATGAACGTGGGAAAAGAATGGCAAAAAGAGCAATTGCAAATGGAGATGCTTTAGATTTTATTAATAGCCAAGCTTATGGTGAATGGATTCCAGAAAAAGATGAAATGGAATTCGGTATTCTTAAAACGGAACCTGAGCTTGTCAGCAATGTTACAAAATGTGAATGGTGCGCATCATGGAAGAAATACAATCTTTTGGATTTCGGAAAATATTACTGTATTAATATAGATGATGCCGTTTTTAATGGTTTCAATGAAAAATTTCATATGAATGCCACAAGTAATCTGAGTTTCGGAGCTAATCACTGTGAATTTCATTGGAAAAATCCTATGCATGAAGAGGATTTTATAAAACTCACAAAAAAAAGAGCTGAACTAGGTACTAGTTGCATAAAGGACTTCAACTTTCACACTGCTCATCTTTTATATTCAATGAGTGAAACATTAAAAAACAAACTCGGCGAAGCTGGCATATTAATTATTAATAAAGTATTAGAAGAGTACAGATTACTATTCAGCGAAGAGTATTTAGATGTTTTAAAAGGAGTATTTAAATAGAACAAGGAGGAATTATATATGTTAAATAAAAAAATTACATTTATCGGTGGCGGCAATATGGCAGAGGGGATCATAAGAGGAATTATTTCAAATAAAATATTTTCCCGAGAAAATGTTACAGTTTTTGATATACTAAGTGAAAGAAGAAAATATCTAAATAATACATATGGAATTGTAGCCTCAGAAGATGCTTCCGCCGCTGTGGAAGGTGCAGATATTATTCTGATTGCAGTACTTCCACAAAATATCATTAAAGTTGCACAAAATATTAGAAATAATTTATCTGAATCTACTATACTTATTTCTATATGTGCAGGAATTAAAATGGAAAAGCTAGAAAATATATTTGGAAACCATCACAAATTCGTTCGCATTATGCCAAATACTATGATTGATGTACAACATGGTTATAGTGCCGCAAATATAAATGGACAAGTCCAACCTGCAGACAAAGAAATAATTGAAACACTGTTAAGTGCTCTAGGACAGACAATGTTCATTGATGAAAATCTCTTTAATGCATTTACTGCATATGGCTGTGCCGGTCCTGCATATATAATGTATTTTCTTGCAGCACTTATAGATTCTGGTGTAGAATCTGGCTTTTCCCGTAAAGATGCTGTATCTATAGCTTTGGAAAATTTGATTGCTTCTGCACTAACTATCCAAAAAACAGGAAAACATCCTTACCAAATTACAGATACAATGACTTCACCAGCTGGCATAGGAATTGCAGGCCTACATGTTTTAAGTGAATCTAGTTTTCATGGAACCATTATGTCAAGTGTAAAAAGTGCTCTTGACCGGACAAATGAATTAGAATAATTATAGAATTTTAGATAATATTTCAGCCTAATTTTTAGGCTGTTTTTTGTTGCAATTTTAGTGTCTAAATTTCAAGTAATTTTAAGTAATTCACGTAAAAAGCTTGACAAAAAATCAAATTCAAATTATAATTCGTTTTATAAGTTAAACATCTCGGAATACTAGGTAATTAAACTTGATTTGGTTATCTATAAAATTATTAATGTGAATAGGGGGGACTAATGACAGAGAAAACTTACACTGAAAAGAAATTTACTGAATCTATAAGATTAGCAATTGAGGACAGGGCAACTTGGTTTTATTTATTACTTAAGGCCGCGAAGGAAGAAGGTATTGATGAAGATAAAATAGCAAATAATGCCATAACTAAGTACGGTAAATTAAAGGGTGAAAATTTTAATGATGTAAAAACGCCTGGTGATTTTGTGACAATGCTTTCAGGTGGAAATAACACTCTTGCTTTTGATATGGAAAAAGTAATCGCCAACGATAATAGAGGAGAATTAATATTTAGATATTGTCCATTACTAGAATCATGGAAAAAATTAGGTTGTTCAAAACAAGAGCTAGAGGAATTATGTAAAATGGCTAACTATGGTGACTATGGAATATTAAGTTGCACAAAAGGACTTAAAATGGAATTTCCAAAAATGATGTCAAAAGGTGATGAGTACTGCCACGTGGTACTTACAAAAAAGTAAAAATTTCTAAAGAGAATAGTAAATTAATGGAGGAAAAAGTATGAAAAAGATTTTTGATGTGAATTATATTTTTCAATCCATTCCATCAATTGCAAGTGCATTACCTTTAACACTAATTATTATGATTGGATCATTGTTTTGTGGGTTAATTATAGGTTTTATTGTTACTGTAATGAAACTAAATAAGAGTACTGTAATTAATTCAATAGCCAATGGCTATGTAGCTTTTATACGGGGTACACCTCCATTATTACAATTATTCTTAGTGTTTTATGGGTTACCACAAGTATTAGGTTCTGTAGGTATTGATATTAATGATTGGGATAAGGTTGTTTTTGCAATAATAACATTTTCATTAAATAGTGGTGCATTCCTTTCTGAGATCATGAGGTCCTCTTATCTAGCTGTTGATATAGGCCAAAGAGAAGCAGCTTTGAGTGTTGGAATGAGTAACATACAGATGCTTAGAAGAATTATAATTCCACAGGCTTTCGATGTGGCTATACCAAATTTAGGGAATTTGGTGATAAGTCTTTTAAAAGAAACATCTTATGTATTTACAATAGGAATAATTGATATAATGGGCAAAGCTAAACTCATTGGATCTAATGGATATGGAGTGAGGCAGTTGGAATCATACATTGGACTTGCACTAATTTATTGGGTTCTGTGTATTATAATTGAAAAAAGCATAGCTTTATATGAATACAAGCATAACAATAAGTCTAAGAAAGAAATAGGATATAATAAATGTTAATATTAAAAGGTGGTGAATACAGATGGCTTTTGATATTCAATTTGCAATAAAGACATTCCCTAAAATATTGAGAGCTGTCCCCGTTACATTATTCATTACAATATTTGCTATAATGATTGGTTTGATTATTGGCTTATTCATTGCAATTTGTAGAATAAATAAAGTTCCAGTATTAAAAAATATAGCTGCAATTTATGTTTCTTTTATAAGAGGGACTCCTATATTAGTACAGCTTTATGTGGTATTTTATGGTCTTCCGGAATTGCTTGCTTATTTACATCAAATCAGAGGATGGAATTTATCTTCAAATAATATACCTCATATGACAATTGTATTAATAGCATTTACTTTAAATGCATCAGCATATTTGTCAGAAAACATAAGGTCAGCATTAAGTTCAGTAGATAAAGGACAATATGAGGCAGCTTACTCAGTAGGAATGTCAAATTTTCAAAGTTTAAGAAGAATTATTATACCACAAGCATTAGTGGTTGCATTACCTAATTTCAGCAATGTATTTCTGGAAATTACAAAAGATACATCCTTAGCTTTCTCAGTAATGGTTGTAGAAATTATGGCAACAGCAACAGTTGAGGCATCCAGTGGTTATAAGTATTTAGAAACATACGTAGATGCATCTATTATATATTTTATTATATGCTTCGTATTTGCAAAACTTTTTGTGGTTCTTGAAAACAGGTTAAGTATATATAAAAATAGTAACGCATAAATTTAGGGGGTAGATTTTCATGAAAAAAACAATTGTTTCATTGATTTTAATAACAGGTATAATTATTTCAGCGGTAGGTTGCTCAAAAACAAACAGTTCCACTTCAAATAGTGGTGTTAAAGTTATAAAAATAGCAGGAGTTAATGATGCAAAACCATTCACTTTTATCGATGAAAATGGACAACTTTCTGGATATGATGGAGATGTGCTTAAGGCGATAAACAAAAAGCTTCCTGAATATAAATTTGAATATAGTGGAATGGAACAAAGCGCAATGCTTCTAGGGGTCCAATCAGGTAAATATGATATTGGTACATGTCATCTTTATAAGAGTGCGGAACGGGAACAAAAATTTCTTTTTCCAACTGAACCTTCTGGCCTAAGTGATCTTAGACTTGTTACTAAAAAGAATCGTAATGATATTAACTCATTTGCGGATTTAGTAGGTAAAAAATTAGTTCCAATCCCATCTAATGATGCTCGTTATAACATAGTTCAAGAATACAATAAAAAAAATCCAACTAAACAACTAAAACTTGAACCAATAGATACATTAAGCTCTGCAGACACTTTCAAGATGGTCGCTTCAGGACAATATGATGCGGCAATATATCCAGCTCCTGCTTTTCCAGCGGTTCAAAAGGAATTAAATTTAGATATAAAATTAGCTGCAAGTGTAGCTAAAGTACCCACTTATTTTGTTTTAAATAAAAAGGATACAGAATTAAAGACAAAAATAGATAAAGCACTAAAAGAATTAAAGCAGGATGGTACACTATCTAAATTATCTATACAATGGTATGGTAACGATGTGTATAAGAATTAACTACAACTGAAAACAATTAAAAACAGGCAAATCCCTTAGAATTTGCCTGTTTTTAATTGAACTTATAAAAAATTAGCAATTTTAAAAGTTCCATCGCTGTTATCTTCTCTATCATATTGTTTACTTCTCACTTTACTCACATTTTCTAATGGCTCAAAATCAGAACGGTTTTTTAGAAGTTCATCTTTTATACTATGGTTTTCTGCTATATTGTTTAACGCCTCTACTGCATTATCTTTTTGGGTTTTATCATGGCCTTTATTATAATTGTGTGGCATAAAAATTCCTCCTCTTTTTTAAAAAGATTCAATCTCATTATTTTAGGCTTTTTACATTGCTTTAATACTATGAGATTTTTGGAATTTTCTAATGCATCATTAGATATTGTGGAAACAACTACTTTATCACTAATATTATTCATTTTATCTTTCAACAAGAGGCTAGATTATTTTCAAAAAAAATACAACTAGAAGTTATCTAGTTGTTTCGTTTCTATGTTACTGCTATTTTTTTCTTTGCTTTTTTTTGCTTGCTTTTACCTGCTTTTTTTTATTCTTATTCTTATTTTTATTCATCTTGTTAATTCCTAGCATATATTGAGACTTCGGTTCAATGTTATTTCTAGTGAAACATGTCCAGCACCCTAACTCATCTATAGTATCATTAAGAAATGCATATCCTTCATTTACTAAATTCGGCAATTTTTCTTTATCATGGATTTTAATAGCTTCATCCACTTCCTCTAGAGATATACACTCCTCATCCACCAATTCATCCTCATAAGCTTTTTTTATATGTTTGTATAATTCACTAGGACCGGCTTCACAAGAATCATATATAAGCTCATTCCAAACTTGTGAAAATTCACGCTCAAGCTTGACCTCAAATAAACTTTCATAGTATTCAATAACCTCATTTTGAGACATAACCCCTTCGCCCAAAAGTACAATAAATGATTTAATAGCAGCTGCTCTAACATATTCATTAACGTTGCTGTCTTCCACCAATCGCTTTATTGGCTGCATATCTCCGCCACAGACTGATGCTAAAATTTTATGTAAATCCTCTGTAAGAAAATCGCCAAAAATATCGTCTGGAATTTCATTTGGTAAACTAATTAAATCTACAATGAGTTTAAAACTTTGTTTTTCTTTAAACTGCGCTAACAAGAAAATTGCGTATATATGTGCAAAATAATTAGGCTTTCCTAAAATCTCTCCATAATTTTCTTTTGCATTTTTTAATATCTCAAGTAATTCAGGTATATAATCTTCTTTATGCTTTATTATTTCCCTTAATTGTACTTCTGGTAATTTCCCATTATTATACTCAATTTCTTTAATTAATTCACTCATAAAATAAAACTCCTTCTTCATTTGAATTTGTAATTTAAGTATAAAACAATATTAAGACATTTACCACCTACAAATCACTCTTTGCCATCTAATTAATATATGAATTTTTCTTTTCTTACTCACTCCAAACCCCAAACTTCAGTCCGAACTCTTTTAAATTTGAGACAGGTTTTTTATTAAATACATCTGATAATTTTTTAGTTTTAATGTTATTAAAATCTTGTTTCTTTAGCTTATTTGCTATATCATAAATATGTTCGCAAGAAATTGCAAAATTTAATTCGCCCTCGCCTTCTAACCCAGAACTATTTATCCCTACTACTTGACCAGTTGTATTAAATAATGGTCCTCCGGAGTTACCGTGGGTTATGGGAATTGATATTTGAATTTGATTAACCTTTCCATCATTCCAAAAATTTGAAATTATACCTGTGGACACAGTATTAAATAATCCTTTAGGACTCCCTATAGCCACTGCATTTTCTCCTTTTTTAAGTTTTGAGACATCTCCTATTTCTACTGATTGTCCCGTTTTCTCTTTTAATTTCAATATAGCAATATCTACAGTCTTATCTCCTGATACTATCCCTTCTACTTCATACAACTTTCCAGTACTTGTCCTAATTATAGCATCCGAAGCACCATCAATTACATGGTAATTGGTAGCTATTATTCCTGGTGCCACAAAAAAACCACTGCCAATAAAATACTTACCTTTATCTCCCGGCACTAATATTGCAACCGTTTTGGAATCATTATCCTCTATTATTTGTGCTACTGATTTTTCTGCGCCCTCTTTAATAATGTTATACTTTTTATCCGCATCTTTTGGAGTAAAATCAGTTAACGTCTCCTCTGTTTTAGTTTTATTATCATATTGATCTTCTTTTTTGACGACTTTATCTTGCTGTTGCTTTACATTTTCTTTTGTGTCAAGATAGAATGTTTTCACTTGATATGTATTGTTATACGGCTGAAGTTCTATAGCATATAAAAAGTCAACATTCTTTCTATTACCACCTCCTGCTGGTACTATACTCATATTTAAATGTAGCTTTGCAAGTAATGAAGTTATTTTACCATCTTTTGTATTTACCTTAGTGATATTAAAATCATACTTATTTACTTTGCCTTCATATTTTCCAACTAAATACTCATATGAAATTGCCGCTGCTAGTGTATCCGCATCTTTAGAATACAAATCATGTAATGTGCTTGTATCTGCTTTTTTAAATCCCCAATCATCATATTTTTTAAAATAAGTATCTAAAAATATCTTTACCCCCGCTTTTTTATCATCATAATTAGAGCTATTCGTTTTCTTGTTAATCAAAGATGTATCTAAAATAATTTTTTCGTTTTCAGAACTAGTAGATGAAGTATTTTTTGCATTATTTGAATTTTTCACTACATTCGTTTTATTCGCGCACCCCGATAATGTTAATACTATGAATGCACATGTTGCAATTCTTGCCATTTTTCTATTTAACATATATAATTACCCCTTCTTTACTTTGATTTTTATGCAGATATCATATTCTAGTTTTAATTGACAAATACGTAGAAAAGACTTGGATTACCAAGCCTCTTCTAATTCCCTAATATATTGTTAGTTATTCATAATATCATTTACAACTCATTATTATTTTAACTTTATTTTAACTTAATTTTATAATTTTACATTTTATATAAATTCCATAATAAATCATGAATACATTGAAAATATACCATACTTTGCTATATTTTTCAATTTTATTATTCATTTACTTCAATAGTTACAATTTCTAATTTTATTGACATTTTTCTTACTTTACACTGTCGTATTCTGACTAAAGTGAAAAAAAGCATTAATTGATTTCCATGTAGTTTGATTGTTAACCGCTATGTTCTATAGTGCACATCAAACTTCTCTTAATAGGAATCATAATAATAATAATAATAATAATAATAATAATAATGGACATAATGTAATCGACTAAATAACTAAAATTCCATCTAAAAAACAGTTGACTTGTTAAATTTATAGGGTTAAGATTAATGTATCCAACAATAAGAAATTGTAATTGAGGTGTAATCTTGACAGATAAAAATTTGGAATTAAAAGAGAAACTCAGAAAGCTAGCAGTAAAAATTGTTAAGCACTACAGAGGCAAAGGTCCAGATAATGTTAAGGTTAAAATAGAAGATAAATTAATAACAATAGAAATTAGAGGTGTTTTATCGGATTTATCAAAGATTCTCATGAGCGAGGGAGCCCCACACATAGTTGATGAATATTGGAAAATTGTAAAACCACATTTAGAAAAGGAATTTTTACAAGAAGTCTATGAAACAGTTGGTGGTATTTACGATTACGATATGGAAGTAATCAGCTTGAAAAATTTCGATAAATCAGTTACATTAAAAATTAATAAAACTTTGGTTTGATTATAAAAGAAAGAGATATCTTAGCTTTTTAATAAGCCAGTACTTTGCGTTTATTCGCTTTGTACTGGCTTTTTGTTTTATATACATCTTTTAATTAGAGGAGGTTAATAATAATGCAAGAGAAAGTATTAACTGTATGCCCGTATTGTGGAAGTGGTTGCCAAATGTACCTTGTTGTAGAAAATGAAGAAATAATAAGAGCCGAACCTGCTGATGGGCGAACAAATGAAGGTACCTTATGTTTAAAGGGCCATTATGGATGGGATTTTTTGAACAATCCACAAATATTAACTCCAAGAATAAAAAGTCCAATGATAAGAAAAAATGGTATTTTAGAGAATGTTTCTTGGGAAGAAGCAATAAATTTTGTAGGCACAAAGTTATTGGCTATCAAAGAAAAATATGGTGCTGATTCTATAATGGGAACTGGTTGTGCTAGAGGTTCTGGCAATGAATCTAATTATATAATGCAAAAATTCATGAGGGCAGCAATTGGCACTAATAATATAGATCACTGCGCAAGGGTGTGTCATGGGCCATCAGTAGCTGGGCTCACATATTCACTTGGAGATGGAGCTATGTCCAATTCTATTCCTGAAATAGAAAATTCAGATATGCTATTTATATTTGGTTATAATCCGTCAGACACTCATCCAATAGTTGCAAGAAGAATAGTTAAAGCTAAAGAAAAAGGAGCAAAAATAATAGTAACTGATCCAAGAGGAACAGAGACTACAAAATTTGCAGATCTTTGGTTACAATTAAAGGGCGGAACAAATATGGCTTTAGTGAATGCTTTTGGTAATGTTTTAATAGAAGAAAATTTGTATAATGAAGATTATGTTGCAAGTTTTACAGACGGTTTTAAGGAATATAAAGAATTCGTAAAAAAATACACACCCGAATATGTAGAAAGTATAACCGGAGTAAAAGCTGATGATATAAGAAAAGCCATGAGGGATTACTCAAAAGCAAATAATGCAACTATTTTGTATGGAATGGGTGTTTGCCAATTTTCACAAGCAGTTGATGTTGTAAAGGGACTCGCGTCTATTGCTCTTTTAACTGGTAACTTTGGCAGGCCTAATGTTGGAATAGGACCAGTACGTGGACAAAACAATGTACAAGGTTCTTGTGATATGGGGGCATTACCTAATGTATACCCTGGATATCAAAAGGTCACAGATAAAAAAGCAAAAGCAAAATTCGAAAAAGCCTGGGGTGTTAAACTCTCAGATAAGATTGGGCACGCTTTGACAGAAGTTCCTCAATTAGTTTTAGAGGAAGATAAAATTAAGGCATATTATATATTTGGAGAAGATCCAGTTCAAAGTGATCCAAATGCTGCTGAGGTACGTGAAACTTTAGATAAACTTGAATTAGTAATTGTTCAAGATATATTCATGAATAAAACAGCACTACATGCAGATGTAGTTCTACCTGCAACTTCTTGGGGAGAACATGATGGAGTATTTTCTTCAGCTGACCGTGGATTCCAGAGAAGTAGAAAAGCAGTGCAGCCAAAAGGAAACGTAAAAACTGATTGGCAAATTATTTGTGAAATATCAACTGCAATGGGATATCCAATGTCCTATAAAAACTCAGAAGAAATATGGAATGAAATGATTCATCTTTGTCCAGACTTTAGTGGCGCAACATATGAGAAAATGGAGCAACAAGGAAGCGTTCAATGGCCTTGCCCTACCGTCGATCATAAAGGAACAGCATATTTATATAAAGACAACAAATTTAGAACTGAAAATGGAAAAGGAAAACTCTTTGCATGTGAATGGAGATCACCTATGGAAGAAATAGATGACGAATATCCATTAAGTTTATCTACAGTTAGGGAAGTTGGTCACTACTCCGTAAGAACAATGACCGGAAATTGTCGTGCATTAAGAGCTTTAGAAGATGAACCAGGTCATATTCAAATGAGCATTCAAGATGCTCATAGGCTTGGAATTGTGGAGGGTCACCTAGTTAGAGTAAGCTCACGACGAGGAAGTGTCCTAACTAGAGCAGCTATTAGTGAAAAAATTATAGAAGGCTCTACATTCATGACATACCACTGGTGGGTTGGTTCATGTAATGAATTAACTTCAAGTTATTTAGATCCTATTTCTAAAACTCCTGAGTTTAAGTATTGCGCAGTTAAGGTTTTAAAAATTGAAAACCAAGCTTTAGCAGAAGAAACTGTTAAGGATGAATATAATAAGTTAAAAAGGAAGATGAAGGTTGAATTATAATGATTGAAGTCTGGGAAGCAAAAAAAATAATTAATGAGGAAATAAAATTATTAAACTCTGAGTGTATATATATAGATGATTCTCTTAATAGAGTTTTATCTGAGGATATTTACTCCTTTGATAACTTGCCCCCTTTTGATAAATCAGCAATGGATGGCTATGCCATAAGAAGTTGTGATACGCAAAACAAAGAAAATATACTACTTAAAATTAAGTCAATAATAAAAGCTGGCGATTTTTGTGATGATTCATTAAAAGAGAATGAAGCCTATAAGATCATGACAGGTGCAATGCTTCCAAGGGGAGCAGATGCAGTAGTAGAAATTGAAAAGGTTAATGCTGAGGTTGATAATTTATTTATTTATAAAGAGGTTAAAAAAGATAATAATATCATAAAATTGGGAGAAGAAATTCTAAAAGGAGATATTGCTTTAAAAAAAGGTACTCTCATAAGGCCACCCCAGATTGGATTATTAGCTTCTCTAGGATATGAATTTTTTAATGTGTATAAAGCCCCTACCATTGGAATAGTAATCACTGGTGATGAATTAATTGATATAAATTCAAAGATTCAAAAAGGTAAAATAAGAAATAGCAATGAGTATTCACTAAAGGCTTTAATAAAAAATGCAAATGCAGAGATATTTTCATTAGGAATTGTAAAAGATGATAAACGAGCTTTAAAAGAGAAAATTTTATTAGCTTTAGAAAAATCGGATATTGTCTTAACTTCTGGAGGAGCATCTGTTGGCGACTACGATTTCGTAAAAGATATCCTTCATGAAATAAAAGCAGATATTAAATTTACATCTGTTGCTATAAAACCGGGAAAACCACTAACATTTGCAGTGTGTAATAAGAAGTTGTTTTTTGCACTGCCTGGTAATCCTACAGCATTAATAAGCACTTTTGAAGAATTTGTAAGGCCTGCTATAAGGTCTATGATGGGTATTACTGAAAATGAATCTTACGAATTTCCAGTGGTCTTAGAGGATGATTTCAAAGCTAAAATAGGAAGAGAAAAGTATGTATATGTTAAAATCAGAAGAGAAAATGGAGTTTATTATGCAAGCAAAGCAGGGTCACAATCGTCCAATCACTTGCGTACCATCTGCAATGCCAATGGGGTTATAATAATTCCTAAAGAATGTGGAAGTGTAAAGGCAGGTGAAAGGATTAATGGAAAATTCATCTTTAAATAGTAGTAAGAAAACCATAATCATCTCCATAGTAGCTATAAAATCAAACACTGGAAAAACAACTTTAATAGAAAAATTAATTAAAGAGTTTAAATCAAGAGATTATAGCATTGGAGTTTTAAAACATGATGCTCATAAATTTGACATAGATAAAGAAGGTAAAGATAGCTTTAAATTTAGCAAGGCTGGTGCAGATAACGTAATAATATCCTCTAGTGAAAAATTGGCTATGATTCAAAAATTGAAAAGAGAATTACCTATAGGCGAAATTCTTCTCCTTTTTAAAGATATAGACATTGTTTTAATAGAAGGATATAAAAGTAATAACTATCCTAAAATAGAGGTTCACAGAAAAGGTGTAGATTCTAATCTACTTTATAATAATCCAAATTACAATATTTCACAAATCATTGCACTTGCTAGTGATGAAGAAATAGATGTTAATATTCCATTATTAGACTTAAATGATGTTAATTCGATTTGTGATTTTATAGAAAGTAAATTAACGAGAGGAGAACATAATAGTGAATAAAACAATAGCATGTAAAGTAATAAAAGTGGTTGAAGATAAATCATATGACTGTGATGAACTGTTAGTTTGTGAATACTCCTTAACAATATTTTTAAATAATAAAAAGTTAGCTACTTTGCTTTGTAGTCCTGAAAAATTGAGAGAATTAACCTTAGGATTTTTGAGAACCGAAAGACTAATAACAAGTTTAGATGATATTCTTAATTTCAATTTAGATGAGGGAAAAGGAGTAGTTGAAGTTGAAACTGTTAATAAAAATACCTCAAGAGAAAGCTTTTATTCAAAAAAGGTAGATCTTGAGAGTATAAAAAGTACAAACAATGCAAACGTTTCTGGAGCCCAAAACTTTTTAAACGAGGTAAATTGTGAGCCTGTGAAGAGTGATATATGTCTAGATGTAAATAAAATTTATGCTTTCATGGCTGAGGATTTAGATTATTCAGAGGTTTTTAAAACTACAGGCGGAGTACATTGCGTTGCATTATGTGATTCCCAGGAAATTAAAGTTATTGCAGAGGATGTAGCTCGTCATAATGCATTAGATAAGGTAATAGGCGAAGCTTTGACAAAAGATATTTACTTAAAAGATAAAATAATTATTCTTAGTGGAAGAGTATCTCTTGAAATGATACTTAAAGCAGCAAAATTACAAATTCCGGTTATAATTTCAAAATCAGCTCCAACAAGTCTCTCAGTAGCCTTGGCTAAAAAAGTAAATATAACTTTAGTTGGTTTTGTACGCGGAAATAAAATGAATATATACTCAAATGCAGAAAGAATTACATTATAATAGTATATAACTAGAAGGGTGTGAAATACTTGGAACTATCAACTAATTCCTTCATAATTGCCGATGCTAAGAGATGCATTAGCTGTAAACTTTGCGAGGTAGCATGCTCAGTTGCACATAGTAAAAATGGTAAAAAAACCGTTGGAAGTCTAAATGGTCCTATTATGCCAAGACTATTCGTCACTCGGTTTGGAAATATAAATATGCCAATCCAATGCCATCATTGTGAAGATGCACCTTGCGCTAAAGTATGTTTAGTAGGTGCAATAAAAAATACAGATAATAAAATCATAATAGATGAGAAGGAATGTATAGGCTGCAAGGCTTGTGCTATAGCCTGCCCATTTGGAGCAATAGAAATGTCTTTATCATGTAAAAGCATTGCTAATAAATGTGATCTATGTAACGAAAATAATAGAATTGCTTGCGTAGATGCATGCCCTGAAAAAGCTTTGTCTTTAGTGAATTTAAAAGAATTAAGATCCAATCGCAATAAAAAAGCTTTGTTAAATTTAATGAACATGGGAAAGGACAATTAAATGGATACTATTAAAAATGTAATTAACATTGATAAAGAGTTATGTAGTGGTTGTAGACGTTGTAGCCAAGTTTGTCCTGTAAATGCTATAGAAGGTAATCAAGGTGAACCTCAAAGCATTAATAGAGATTTGTGTATTCTTTGTGGACAATGTATTCAAATATGTAGTGTTTACTCAATGGACACCAATAAAAACAACGAACCTAATTTTGCAGCCTATAACCTTGGACGTTTAAAAGAACTAAAATCTGCTTTGAATAATTCAAATCTTATCAAAATGGTTCAGTGCGCACCAGCTGTAAGAGCCTCAATAGCAGAAGATTTTGGCTTAGGACTTGGCGATTTAACCCCAGGCAAGCTTGCAGCTTCTCTTAGATTGTTAAATTTCGATAAAGTTTACGATACCAGTTTTGGGGCGGATATAACTATTATGGAAGAGGGCAGTGAGCTTATAAATAGAGTGATGGAAAATAAAAATTTGCCAATGTTCACCTCTTGTTGCTCTGCTTGGGTAAAATATATCGAAAATCAACATCCAGAAATTTTAAAGCATCTTTCAAGCTGTAAGTCTCCTCAACAAATGACTGGAGTCATAATGAAAACTTATGGAGCAGAAATTGAAAATATAGACCCTTCAAAAATTTTCAGTGTATCTGTTATGCCATGCACTTGTAAGCAACATGAGTGTGACAGAGAAGGAATGTCTTCAAGTGGATATAAGGATGTAGATCTAGTTATAACTACAAGAGAATTAGCTTATCTTATAAAGGATGCCGGCATCGATTTTGTAAATATAAAAGAGGAAGAATTTGATAACCCACTGGGCAATTATTCTGGAGCTGGGACAATTTTTGGTGTTACCGGTGGAGTTATGGAGGCGGCAATAAGAACAGGATATGAGTTAATAACAAAGGAAAAAATTGAAGATGTTAACTTAAGCTTTATTAGAGGTAATGAAAGAATAAGAACAGCCAAAGTGAAGGTAGGAGACTGGGATTTAAATGTTGCTGTTGTTTGTGGACTAAAAAATGTAGATACAATTATAGAAAGCATAAAGGATGGATCATGTGATTATCATTTTATTGAAGTTATGACTTGCCCACAAGGATGCATAAGCGGAGGTGGACAACCTAAAATCCTATTAGACGAGGATAGGGAAATAGCATACGAAAAAAGGAAAGCCTCCCTTTATAAACATGATAGTAATTTGTTAGTACGAAAATCCCATGAAAATCCTCATATAAAAAAGCTGTACAAAGAATTTTTGGGGGAACCTTTAGGTCGCATTTCCCATGACTTATTGCATACTAAATATAAAGCAACAAAAATTAAATAATAAGGAGATCTTAATATGAACAGTTTTGTAATTGCAAACCCATCTAGATGTATAGGTTGTAGAACTTGTCTTATAGCTTGCGTTGTAGCTCATTCAAAAGAAAATATCTTTTTATCAGTAGATGAAGATATTAAATTTAATCCACGCTTAAGTGTAATAAGAACTGCAAATGTGACTGGTCCTATTCAATGTAGGCAATGCGAAAATGCAGCTTGCTTAAATGTGTGCCCTAATGAATCAATAACTAATAAAGATGGGGTAATTACAATAAACAAAAACACTTGCATAGGCTGTAAAACTTGCGCTGTTGCCTGCCCTTTTGGTGCTATAGAAATGGCAATGGTAGGTGATAAGGTCATAGCAAACAAATGCGATTTATGTAAATCTCGCGAAAATGGCCCAGCCTGCGTTGAGATTTGTCCTACTTCTACACTCAAACTTGTTAAAGCAGATGAAATTAAAGAGTCTATACAGGATAAAAGAATTCGTAGCTTAAAAGATTTAACTTATTTATCAAATGAACTATAATAAGTGAGGTTAATTATGAGAAAATTTAATACTGCAGTAATACTTGCTGGTGGAAAAAGCTCGAGAATGGGTTTTGATAAACAATTTCTAGAAATAAATGAAAAAAGATTAATAGATATTCAAATTGATAGACTGCGTGAGGATTTTGAAGAAATTATTGTGGTCTCAAACAAAACAACTCAATATATTGATGTAAACTACAAGATTGTTTGTGATGAAATAAAGGAAATTGGTCCACTTGGTGGAATTCATGTAGGATTAAAAAATAGTACAAGCAAGTATACTTATGTTACCGCCTGTGATATGCCTATAATTAGTAATGACTATATAAAATTTATGAAAGAAAAGATAAAAGGTAATGTTGATGCTTGTGTAACAAAAACAGGAAATAGAATAGAACCCTTTAACGGGTTCTATTCTACAAGCCTGATTCATAAAATTGAAGAACTTATTTCTATAAAACGCACGTCCATGTTTTCCTTACTAAGTAACATAAATACTATTTACATTGATGAGGCAGACGCAAAAATAATTAGTGGAAATATAAATATGTTTACTAATTTAAATAATAAAAAGGATTTAGAAAGTTACATTAATTTTGTAAAAGATAATTATTAGAAACTTGTAACCTTATTACCCTCTATGTTTGCTCCTTTATCTACTAATAATTTAACAATGTCTAAATTAGAATTTATACAAGCTTCCATCAAGGGTGTAATGTGACATTTAAAAAATGACCCTGTGCATTACAGAAGTCATCTCTTGGCTTGTTATTTACTATTTTGAAATCTTGCTGAGTGTAGTAACCCTAGGTTAACCCTGAGCATAATGTATTTTTACTCTATTTATATCCATTCTTTTTATCTATTGCCTCATCTCTAACTTCTGATCTCATACCATTAAGAGCATCTCGCCTTCTCTCATTCTTTTCTTCTAATGTTTTTTTATATTTTTCATCATCTGTGTTCGCAATGGCTTCTTCAGTAAGATTACAGTTTTCAATAGTATTAGTAATATTGTTTTGAATTTTATCTACATTATCTCTTCTGTCATCTGGTTTGTTTTTCATAATTTCATATCCCCTTTTGCTTTATTTGATATAATAAACTATCCATTATTATTATATCTACAAAGATATTTATTATACGACAAAACATTAAAAGATATAGTTTATTGACGAATGTTATATCACTAACATTTCATAAATGTGTGGAAACTTTTCTTGCAACTCATCATTATCTGCTGGATTATCAATAATAGCAACTTCTAATAGTTGATCTAGATTAGCTAAAGGAGATACGTCTTCTATTTTATTATTGCTTAAATCAAGATACTTCATATTAATTAAATTACTTAGAGCCGAAATATCTGAGATTTTATTATTTCCAAGGCTAACATCTTCTAAATGTATTAAATTTCTAAGAGCAGATGTATCGCTAATTTGATTTTCACTGGCATCAATTTCCTTTAAATTAGTTAAACTCCTTATTGAATATATGCTTGAGACACTATTGGATGCAAAATATAAATCCCCTTTCACTATCTCTTAATTTATTATACCGTATGAGAACGTCTACCTTTTTTAAATGAAATTTTTTTTCTAATCTTTAAAAGACATACTCTTTACAAGTCTATCAACACCAATAGTAGTATTTTTGAATATGCCCTCCGCTCTATCCTTATACCCTTGTGGGTTAAGCATTGCAGGACTAAAATGTGTTAATAAAAGTTCCTGTACGTTTCCGCTTATTGCAAGCTCTGCTGCCTCACTAAAAGTCATATGTTTATTCTTTATAGCTTTTTCAATATCATCTTCATTACCATAAGTTCCCTCACAAATAAACAAGTCACTTCCCACAATAAAATTTGTGATTTTAGGAATTGGTCTTGTATCAGTTACAAAACTAATCTTTATCCCTATTCTTTCTTTTCCCAACACCATACTTGGCAAATATGTTTTATCATGGTCAATTATAATCTCGTTTTTTTGAAGTCTACTCCAAAATTCTTTTGGTATTTTATTTTTAGTTGCACTTTCAACATCGAATTTTGGTTTTCTATTAAAATAGAAACTATAGCCCAAACAATTAGTTGAATGCTCAAGTTCTAGTGTTGAAATCATTAAATCATTAAATTCTCCCACTGGTGGATTAGTACAATTTATAAAAGCTTGTATTTTCACGCCTTCTAAAGGATTTTCTATAATATTAAGTTCATAAGGAAGATATGGTGCTGCAACCCTTAGTCCTTTCACAATATTCGTAATTCCAATAGGTCCAATTATAGTAATAGGCTCGGTTCTACCACTATTACCAATTGTTAAAAGAATGCCTGGAAGTCCTAAAATGTGATCCGCATGTCCATGAGTTATACAAATCACATCTATTGACTTAAACCCCCATCCAAGTATTTTCATGGATACCTGTGTACCTTCTCCACAGTCAACAAGTATCTTTCTTCCTTTATAACTTATGAGAAGTGAAGATAGATATCTTTCAGGAATTGGCATTCCCCCTCCACATCCTAGAAGTGCTAAATCAACCAATTAAATCACCTCATCTATCATTTTTGTTTTATTTAAAATATCATTACATACAAATTAAGACTACTAATCAAAGTAATCTTAATTATACACGATTATCTGTGGTTAAAACATCTACAAAACCATAAATGACTTAGCTTTCCTGTACACTATCAATATACTCAGCACCTTGCATTTCGGAAAAAGCATCTTCCACAGATATACTGTCTAAAATCTTGCCCGTAAGAATTAAACCTTTTTTTAAATCTTTATCCCATTGGAAATCAGTCATCACACTATCGATTCCTAAATCCTCAGCAATATCATTTGCACTAATATTATCTCCTTTATAATTATCTAGACCGTCTTGTGAGATTGTTATTTCATATATCGTATTTTTTTTTGACATTCTTACCCCTCCATAAATCATAATATAATATTTATAAAATGCTACATATAATGTTCTACAAAAGACATAATAATATCCACTCAACATAGAATGTTTCTTCTACTATCCATTAACTATAACTAACATCATTTTGAATCTCTCATTAGCCTCTAATCCATGAGGTATATTTGCTGGCATTAGTATTACTTCACCCTCCTTAACTTTGACAGGCTCATTATCTCCTATTGTTATAGTAACCTCTCCCTCTGTTACATAAACTAAAGCATCTCCAGGTGCTGAATGTGTACTTATTTCTTCCCCTTTATCAAATGCAAATAGTGTTATACTAACGTTACTCGTTTGTGTTAGCGTTTTACTCACAACTTGATTTTTTACATATAGTACCTCTTCTTTTAGTCCTAATGCTTTTGCAACTTCAATATTTTTAAAAAATTTACCATTCATATTTATTCCTCCGATTCTTTTATTTTTTTTCACATATTTTTGCTTTCCTATGAGTCTATTGTATATTTATTTAAGTTATAAAAATATGATTCAGATCAAATTTTCAAAACAATAAAAAGAAAATATCCTCTGAATATATTTTTAAGTTTTCTATATGAAGTATAAGTCTGTCTTCATAATACTTTTTTATATTTCTACCTTCAATTACTAGCATAAATTTCACATAAATACTTCATTTTCCATACAATTATTGATTATAATTTAAATCATAGGGACCAGGTAAATAAATAAAGATTATGGAGGTAACTGATAGTTACCTCCATAATCTTTATTTATTTCTTAAATTTAAAAACATATTTTAAAATCATATTCACTTCAATAAATATTAGCTATAGGTTATCATTAAAATCTTCTTTGAATTTAGCAACTAATTTTTCCTGCCAGTCTGAAACTGGTGCAAGCTTACCTAAGAAGAATCGCATTACCTTAGGCTCTTCTATAAATTTAAGTCCCTTAATCAAATGTCTATTTTCATAAAGCCAGCCTATTCTATCTACAGCATATTTTATCTGTGATAATGTAAATACACGTCTTGGAAGTGCAAGACGTACAAGCTCCATATTCGAATAACACTCACTTCCATCTTCATTACGTTCCTCTGACATTGTACCTCTTTCCATTCCACGAATTCCACCTGCAATAAATAAAGCTGCTGCAAGTGCTCCTGCAGGATATTCACTTTGAGGTATATGATCAACAAATCTCTTCGCATCAATATGACAGCCTAACCCTCCCGCCGGGGTTATAACAGGTACATCTCTTTTCTGAAGCTCCTTAACCATTTCCTCAATAAAAATCGGACCTTGGTTAATCATATCCATATCCATGGCTTCCTCAAGGCCCACCACCATAGCTTCCATTTCACGAACAGACATACCTCCATAAGTTATAAATCCTTCATACAAGGGAATAAGTTCGCGCATTTTTGTATATGCATTTTCATTACTTGTACAGATTGCTCCACCCCTTGCACTGCCAAGTTTACGTGCTGAAAAATAAATTATATCTGCAAAGCTTGCCATTTTAAGAGTAATCTCTTGTATTGTCATATCCTTGCATGCTTCTTCCTTTGTCTTTATAAAATACAAATTATCAGATAATAAACTTGCATCAAGGACTGTCATAATTCCATATTCTTTACATACTTCACAGGCTTCCTTCATATTTTCAAGTGAGAAAGGTTGTCCACCTATAAGATTAGTACCAGCTTCCATTCGCACAAAAGGGATTCTTTCCGCACCATATTTATTAATTAATAGTTTAAGCTTGTCTATATCCATATTGCCTTTAAATGCAAGTGTGCTTGTAGTCTCTAACCCTTCATCTTTAAGAAGCTCTTCAACTGATCCACCATTTAAATTGATATGTGCTTTTGTTGTAGTAAAGTGATAATTCATAGGAATCACATCACCCTTATTAACAAATACTTTTGCTATAATGTTTTCACAAGCTCGCCCTTGATGGGTAGGAAGAAAATATTTTTTTTGAAATATATCCTTCAATTTACTTTCAAGTCTTGTAAATGTAGCAGAACCTGCATAACTGTCATCTGCTACCATCATTGCAGCTTGTTGCTTATCGCTCATAGCATTAACTCCACTATCTGTAAGCATATCTAAAAAAACATCACAATTATTAAGTAAGAATGTGTTATTACCTGCTTTTGTTATTGATTCAAAACGTTTTTCTACAGGTATAAGATTCAATTTCTGCACTATGCGGACCTTATGCATCTCCACCGGTACACCTTCACCAAAATAGAATTTCAAATTTGACATAATAGATACCTCCGTTTTTCTAAATTCAATTAATTACTGGCGTTACATTTTGCAATGCCTTGTTTATTATTATTATTATTATTATTATTATTCCAAAGCGTTTTGCCAAATAAAATTTAAAACAAAAAAATCCATCACCACCTTAATAAACATATTTTATGTTCTTTAAGGGACGAAAGATTATTATCCGCGGTACCACCCTAATTATAACAAATTTCAATAATTCGTTATCACTCAATTCTGGTCAATAAACCATAGCCATGTAACGGTGGCTTACGTGTGTATCTACTCAAATATACTTATTATATTCTTTAAACACACAAACTCAGGAGTGTATATTACATATCGCTTGATACCTGTTTACAGCAAACACAGGCTCTCTTCGATCAAACAAATACTTTTCTCTCCATCATCGCATTTTATTTCTATATTTTACTAATATTAATATGAAAACCCTATAATGTCAAGTTAACCATAAGAAAGTTTATATAAATATCTTTCAAATTTTCCCACTGAATTAATAACTATATTTATTAGTATTTAAAGCTACAAATATAAAACAACTCTTTGTTCTTAAATAAGAAGAATAAATTCCAGCTACAAATATTGTGTAAAGTAAAGAATTAATTAAATATCCTTCATCATAAGGCATAAAGTATTTATAAATACAGGTTATACCCGAAATAATAAAAAATATAACGGATACTATAAAAAATATCTCACATCACTTTCTATGATGTGAGATACTTTTATGCCCTCATTTGGGCTAGACTTAAGTCCAAAAGACTGATCCTTTCCTTACTTATGCAATACATCTTTATAATCGTCATTTTTATTAATTTCATCTTTAGCAAAAGTACAAATAGGAATTATTTTTTTGTCTTTTTCTCTCGCAAAACAAACAACCTTATATAATAATTGTCTCGCTACATTCTGACCTCTTAACTGCTCAGACACAAAAGTATGCTCTATAATTAATTCATCTCCATTATATACCAATTCCATCTTAGCTAATGCTTCTTCTTCATTATCTCCTACATAAAAGCCCTTTTCCCCTTTTTTTATATTTATCAAAATAAATCCTCCTTGTATGTTATTTCTACTGCCTCAGTTTCTTTTTAATTTCAATTTCTTTTTAATTTCAATTTTTCTATTTCTCTTTTTTCTTCTTACGACTTAAAGAAAGTCCACCAAAACCACTTATAATAGCTATATAGAATCCAAAATCATACCACCAGCCGGAATTTACAACCTCATAAACACGGTGATTTGGATTAAATATACCTAAAATTAAAGATATGGGTGCAATCCATCCATGCCAAATACCAGATAAGAAATTTGCAGGTTTAGCTTGGGAATAGCTGCCATCACCCGGCATACATGCAACCATAAGCATAGGTAAACTTAAAATCACTAAAAGTAATAGTGTTTTTTTTGTTTTGCTTTTCATTAAAATATCCCCTTCGAATTATTAATATAATTTTTCTTAAATTATAACATAATTATTAAAAAAAAGGATTAATTTAGACGATTTGTACGAACTTGATAATAAAATTTTGGAAATTTCTAAAAAACTTACACTTAAATAAATAATAGTTAATAAGGCTACACTCCTTTAAATTATATTAAAAGGAATGTAGCCTTATTATATTATAACTTTGTTATTTTTTATTTTTGTCAACTATATCATTTTGTACCTCAATGGTCGATACCTCTTCATCGAGACTTAAATTATCCTTTGCTTCAATAATTACCTTTGAAGGTTTTTTTTCATTTAAATATTCATAGATTTTCACTTTAGCGTCTGTAACACTCTCTTTAGCGTCAGCAACTTTATTGTCAATGGTTTCCTTGATTTCTGTAGTTTTTTCTTTAATATTGTTTGTAATCTCTTTTGACGTATTAACAATATCTTCTCTATTTTCTTTACCAGATTTAGGTGAAAAAAGTAACCCTCCCAGTATTCCACTAAGACTTCCGGCTGCAGTACCAACAAGCACTTTTTTAACTGTTTTAATCTTCGATTTTTTATCTATTGCTTTTTTTCGTTTTTTAAACCAACTTGAAAATATCATAATTTTTTCCTCCTCTAAATTTAAAAATCTCACATGTATTTTATACAATATTTGGGTTTATGTCAATTTTAAGAGTTTGTATCGCTATAAAGTATTCTGTAATATTTATTAATAGTAATATTGCTTTCTAACGTGTGTCATTTTCAATTTTTGTCTCCTTGCAGACATCCTCTTATTTATCATCCCATCTTCTTGTGCTTGCGCTTGCGTAAAAATTTCATCATACACTATTGCTTTACCACTTTTTCTAAGTATTCCTTGAAAAAATTTTCCTGTAAGTGTAGTCATATTATATTCTCCCCCATTGGTTTGACTTATTCCTTCTAATACATTCTACATTACATACTTAAATTTTCTTTAATAATCCCACATTTCCTATATCTGAAAGTTCCACCTGCATACTTTCATCACCACTTTTCTCATTTATTCATATTTCTGTAACAACCTAAGCACTTCAACGGATGCATTAAATCTCCGCTGAACATCATCACTGTCCATAGCATTTTTTATATTATCTATGGCTTGTGGTAGCAACTTCTTCAGCTTTTCCTGCAAATTAATATTCCCGCTCCCAGGTTCCGCTTCAGCTAAAAACGCCTTAAATTCTTCTATACGATGCCTTAAATGTGCAACATAATTTTGAGCACCTAAGGATTTTCGAATACTCTCAGGTAAACTAGCCCTACTAATGGGCTTATCCTTATTAATAAATTCAACTTTTCTTTGATGAGGATAACCATCTTCTACCTTAGTTGCATCATAATAATATGGGCTTGTAACTTTAGCTATATATATTTTCTCTCCATAGGGTATGATACATAAATCATCAACCTTGATATTATTTACAAAATGGTTTATAACACCAAGCTTTACATTTGAGCAAGAATAATTTTTCCTAGAAAGCTCTGTAAAAATTTCGCTTTTAGGCATGTTTGTTAAATCAAGTAAATTACTCCAACCTATTGCAATTATGTCGTTTTCTAAAAACTCTTTTAACCGATTAGTGTTTTCAGGATTAGTTCTTACTAACCATAAATCATTAAAATCTAACAATGCTAAACCTCCCAATATTTATTTTAATGCTATATGAGTATTATTATACAACTAAAATAGGTAAATGTCAACTAAACACCAACTAAAAGCCAACTAAATGCAACTGAATTACTTTGCTTTTAATTTTAGTTAAACTTTAGTCAGTAAATACTATAATATAATCGAAAATATTTAACGCATAAAAAACCAGGAGTAAAAACTTCCGGTTTCTATCCAGCTACAAAAAATCCATATTTATAGGGTATAATTACTATTAAAATTAAATTTTGTAGGTGATTAATATGTCTGAATCTAAAATAACAGAAAAAGCTCTTGCATTATCCTTAAAGCAGTTAATGAAAACAACTCCTTTGTCAAAAATCTCAATTCAAAACATTATGGACAACTGTGGACTTAATAGACAAACATTTTATTATCATTTTAAAGACAAATTTGACCTTGTAAATTGGATTTATAACACAGAAGTTACAGAATGTATAGCTAACTGTAGGCATTATGAAAATTGGACTGATGGTATGCAGCGAACCTTGCGCTACCTAATGGAGAATAATTCCTTCTATATTAATGCACTTAATACACCTGGTCAAAATGCTTTTGATGGATATTTCTTTGAATTTAGCTGGGAACTTATTATGGGAGTTGTTAAGGATTTATCCATCGGTATGAATGTTCCTGATGTGGATAAAAAATTTATTGTAGATTTTTATACCTATGCTTTTGTTGGTATAATAGTTCAGTGGATTAAAACCGGCATGAAAGACTCTCCACAAATTATGGTAGATAAGATTGAAAAAGTGGTTTACGGCAGTATGATTGGCGCTTTATCTAGATATTAAAAATAATAGTCCTCCAGTTTTTCATAAAAAGAAAACTGGAAGACTATCACATTAAATTATTTAAGTAACATAGATTTAAGCAAACCTATTTCTTCACGTAGATTATTATCCTTCATAAGTTCCATTGCAGAATTAATCAAAACCCTAACATCATGTTGTCCTTTATAAATAGGAGTAAGTCTCTTATTTAAATTTAAGAATTTATAAACTGCAATTTGTGCACCTCTTACAGAATAATCCATAGTGAATACTACATCATCTTCTATTTCACAGAATTGTCCAAGTAATGCTAAGTTTGTTGAACCTTCTGGTATATTTTGTGGTCTATCACCCTTAGCTCTTGTTAAAAATTGTGCTGTTGTAAAAGGTAATATACATGGTATGCAAATAGATGTTTTAATAATCTTCTCCATATCATCGACGAAGTTTAAGTGATATAATACCTCCGCTAATATTTCCGCTCCGCTACAGTCTACCATTCTCTTCTTTATAAAATCACCTTTCGCGTATGGGAACAAAGAATAACCCCATATAATTTGTATTTCATCAGGTTGATTAATAAAATGTGGTTGATTATGCAGAACTATTGTCATAAGCCATGCAGAATCTCTAAATGTCATATGAGCCCCAGTACCAGGCTGATTCCCTGAGAATTCTATTATTTTCTTATACATTGTTGGATCTTTAAGCGTAACCGTGAAAGACTCCCACATTGATTCTTCAACTCGTTCATCAAAAACCTTTGGATTACCAAACTCGGGGCGTCCCACAGCTATTTTTTCCCAGAGGTCCCAAGCTCCACCTACATGTTTGTCATTAATCACTGCTGGTTTAGTCATTGACCCAAGGCTTGTTCCAGCAGTTAATGAACCAATAGTCGCAAAGGCAAGGTCTCCATCCCCCACTTCTATTCTAGTTTCTTTTCCATCTTTAAGACATTTAAATGCAGTAACTGTTGTCTGCGTATCCGATGGTTTAAATTCTAAATCAGTTACCTCGGAGTTTAATTCAAAATTAACACCTTGTGATTTTAACCATTTTGTCATAGGCAATAACATTGAATCGTATTGATTGTATGGTGTACGTCGTATTCCAGATAAATCTTTAAGTCGTGGTAATTCTTGAATAAATCTATGAAGATATCTCTTAAGTTCTACAGCACTATGCCAAGTCTCAAATGCAAAGAGTGTAGTCCACTGAAGCCAGAAATTTGTCTTAAAAAACGAATCTGGGAAACACTCTTTAATAGTTTTTGTCCCTAGTGAATCTTCGGAGTTAATCATTATATCCATTAACGCCATTCTATCTCCGCGATTAAATCCTAAAGAGGATACATCTAATATATTAGCATCATTATCTATTAATCTAGCTTTTGCATGGGTATGGATCTTTTTATTAAAAGCATTAAATTCATCAAGTATTGAAACTTTAGGATCAGTTAATGAAGGAATACTTTCCATTATTCCAAAAGTGCAAGCATAAGCTTCCCTATCAAACATTCTCCCACCACGGATTACATAACCATCCTTCGCATTACCATTTCCGTCCATGCTTCCACCTGTTACGTTTAATTCTTCATATATGTGAATGTTTTTTCCTGGAACATGTCCGTCTCTAATTAAAAATATCGCAGCTGCCATTGATGCAAGTCCAGCACCAACCATATAAGCATTTGTATTTTCTACATCAATAGTTTGATCAAAATTAAATTTCATTTTTATTCCCTCCGCCATCAATATGCTATAAGCTATTAACCTACAGATATTTTATATTTACCAAGTTATGAACTTGCATGCCTTTGCAATCACTTGCATGCATTTGCAAGAACTTGCCATAGGTCTAATATAAATCCTAGCGGAGGAATTTCCTACAATCAAATTTTAAAAACTGTCTAGAAAACATACAAATCTCTTATAGTGTATGAATAATCACCTGCGAAATTCAAATATATAATAAGAAAAAAGGCTTTAGTTAATGCTACTATAAGCCCTTACATATCTACAATTTATGCTGTTTTCGCGAATGTAAGGTTTTACTTAAAATCGCACATCCGTTCATGAAAAATTTAATAAATTATAAAATGATTAATCGTTTTTCATACTCTGTTTCTTGCAGCGAATGTATATATTTCATAGGTGTTGTATTGGTAAACTCGTAAAAATCCTTAATCATGTGAGATTGATCGTAATAACCCAATTCTGTAGAAATCTCAGATAGAGTAATATCAAACATATTTTTTTCAAAACCGTTCAGATTTTTTACAAGAGATTGAAACCTCATCAATTTACAAAATAATTTTGGTGATAAGCCAAACTGTTGTGAAAACATCTTGTTTATATATCGAACTGAATACCCTATATCCTCTGCAAGTTCTTTAACTTTAATCTGCCCTGCTGATTCTATTATTTTACTAACCATCAATTTCTTTAAGCCTTTCATCTGGGAGAACTCATAAGATTTCAAGTATTTATCCATAAATACTTGTATCTGATAATTAAAATCTTTACTAGAAGTAATTTTATCAAATAAATCCTTATCTTCCACCACTTCCAAAAATGGAATTTCCTGTTCTACAAAATCTGACATAGTGGCATTTTTAAATTTAAGTGCATTTCCAGGCAAAAATCGTACTCCAAAAAAATATTCAGTTTTTTCAGTAAGTACTAATTTTGGCTGAAGAACAGTTCCACATACATTTGCATAGGGCTCCTTCTCATCACAACAAAACAAAATATCAATACATCCATCCGGTATTGCTTTTATAGAATTTTTCATGGTTTGATCTCTCTTAAAGCAATAAAAATGAGAAATTCCATATTTCATTACCACTACTTTATAATAGCATGATGTCCCCATTACAAAATATGGTTGTTTAGGACTAATAATCATACCTTTTGGTTCTAAAATCATAGCCTCACCTCCATATCTTATTGTTAATAAGATATTTTTTATATTTAAATTTCTTATTAACATATCACACTTTACTAAATTTAAAAAGAAATTTATTTATTCTACCTTTGCACCAATAATTGCATCCATTTCTATTTCAACTACTTGTGACGGACGATTAAGCATTGTAGTCCCAACAATTGTGAAAAGAGGCTTAATATTTCGAAAAATTTCTGAATAGGCTTTAGCTATTTCAGGTGCATATTTCATATCAGTAGCATATCCTTTTACTCTTATAACTTCTTCTTTTTTAGATCCAGCCTTATCTAGCAATTTCACCAATTTTTCAAGAATATATTTTGTTTGTTCATAAGAATCCCCTTCCCCACAAACTGTACCATCTGGCTGTACGGCTGTGGTTCCTCCAATATAAATAAAAGGACCAACTTTAACCATACGTGAATATCCAGCTTTTTCCTCAAGAGGGGCTCCTGATGAATAATTTGTTCTAATCAATTCCATATAAATCTCCTTCCAAAAATATGATACATAATATTTTAAATTTATACTTTTGCTTTAAATCTATCATAACGGAAAGCGTCTATATCAATAGATGTTTTACCGCCTACTACCATCTCGGATAAAAGCATACCTACAGTTGGAGATATTCCAAATCCATGTCCTGAAAACCCACATGCAAGTATAAGCCCCGGAACTTCTTCCACAAAACTTATTACAGGAACGTGGTCAGCGCAGTCATCTATCCAACCTGCCCAAGTACGCACAATTTTTGCATCCGCAAGTATTGGGAAATATTTCATTATACCACGGCAGACAGCCGATGCTGTAATACTAGATGTAGTAGGTGTTCCATTATCTTTATTAAAAGCTTCATAACCTGATGAACCACCAAAAACAAATGAACCGTGCTTACTTTGGTGGCCGTAAAAATCAGCCGCTGCAGTACCTAACATTTGGTAAAACATAGGTGGTTGTTCCTCTGTAACAAGAACCTCCAATAAAACCCTATTCATGGGAATATCAATTCCGAAGGTACAAGCTATTTCACGACTTTCATAACCTGAAGCGAGAATAATATTTTCTCCTTCATACACATTATTTTTTGTTACTACCTGTCTTGCTTTACCTTTTATTTTTTTTACCTGGGTAACCTCTTCTCCTGTTATGAAACGAACTCCCAATTGTCTCGCTTTGTGGTAATAAGCTAGCGTTGTTAGCAATGGATTTGCATGTCCATCTGTAGGACACCAGCTTGCACCAATAACTTCTTTTGAAAGATATGGACAAATTTGTCTAGCCTCATCACCTGAAATCATTTTTACATCAAGACCACTCTCATTAGCATTTTTAGAAAGGTTGCTTAATATCTTAATATGCTCTTTCGTCTTACCAAGTCTTAAGTTACCATCCTGATAATATTCCACATCCATCCCCAATTCCTCAGACAAAGTTGGCCAAAGATTTTCTACTCCGTAAATAGCAAGAGGAAGTTCTCTCTTATCACGTCCTGATTGACGGACTCCTCCACCATTTCTTGAGGAACCTCCATTACCAATATTGTCACTTTTTTCGAGGACAATAACAGAACGACCTCGTTTTGCTAAATAATATGCTGCAGCGTTTCCAATTACTCCACTACCGATAATTATTACATCAGCACAATTTTCCATGTTATTCCCCTCCTCTTTTTTCATTTCCAAGAACTCTCATTTCTATTGGCCTCATAGGTGCACGAGACATTGCCGCTTCTAAATCCAAAGGTGAAACACACAATTCTTTTGCCACAATACCCTTTACTAATTTACCGCAGGTCTGTCCCTGACAAAGTCCCATACCTGTTCTTAAATATCTTCTTATCTCAGTAATTGTAAACATTCCCTCATATACCGCTTTTCTTATTTCACCCTTTGTGATCTCCTCGCAGCGACAAATTATAATATCATCATCAGGCTGCACCTTATATTCACCTATATCTCTTGATCTATCATTTACTTTACTCATAGTCTTACCTCCTAGATCTGCTTAAAAAATCTGGCTCTCATTCCCATTTCATTAGGAACCTTTATAGTTAATAAATTAGTGTGGTCAAATGCTGCAAGGGATTTAATTTCCACAACTTCTGCTTCGCTCACCTCTTGACCACTTCTGTCAAAAGCAACACCTTTCATGCCTTTTGTAGGCAATGGCAAAAACTCATAAGGAAGTGTTACGTACGTATAACCTTCTTCATAATCTTCATTTACAAGGAATATTGCCTGTCCCGAACAAGAAGCTACACACATGCCGCATCCTATACATTTTGATTCCTCGTCTACAATAGGGAGGGCTGTAATTTTATCTCCAATCCTAATACATTTCTTTGGACATGAATCCTGACATGGATTGCAGGGTATATTTTGTGAACATTCTATTACAGCATGAATTCCTTTAATTGATTTTACTCCAGGATATTTCACTACTTCTTCATCTGTCATATATCCCTTCTTCAAAAGATTTATTGAAACATCACAGTCTTCCTCTGTTTTAGTAATATCTTTTCCTTTATTTTCTGGGCCGAACATTCCTTGTCTTAAACTAAGTAATGCTTGCTCTAATTCTTTTGATTTTAATTTTAATTCTTCTTCATTAATAAAGCCTAATTTATTAGCAACTGCTATACCCGAAATTCTTCCCTCAATCATAGCTGAACTTGCTTCTTCAATTCCAGAAACATCCCCTGATACAAATATTCCATCAATGGAAGTTTCACCATATTCATTACAAGTGGGAACAAATCCTCCCTTTTTAGGATTTTCCTCCATATTGCAACCAGCCATTTTAAGAAGCTGTGACATAGGAGAAAGACCTACAGCAATACATATGGTATCAACATCAAAATGCTTCTGCGTTCCAGGTATTATATTGAACTTATTATCTACTTCACCAATAGTGACCCCTGTTACATACTGATCACCTTGTGCTTCAATTATTGTATGAGATAAGTGAAATGGAACCCCACATCTGGCTACCTTTGCGGCATGAACACCATAACCACCAATCTTAGGTGCTGCATCAACAATCGCAACCACCTCACAACCTACCTGTAAAAGCTGATAACTAACAACCAATCCAACATTCCCACTTCCAAGCATAAGTATTTTCTTTCCCGGCTGCACGCTATGAAGATTCATCATTGTCTGCGCCGCACCAGCACCTATAACTCCAGGGAGAGTCCATCCTTCAAATGTTACCATATTTTCAGATGCACCTGTTGCAACTATAATTGCATCTCCTTTATAATGAACAACTTCATCATTTACATTTACAGTAACTTCTTTATCCAAAAACAACCCAATTACGATAGCATTTAATACAACCTCTACTCCCGTAACCTCTGCTTCCTTTAAAAGTTCCTCACCTATTTTGAAGCCCCTAATTTTAGCTTTATGCTCCTTTGAACCAAAAAACTTGTGGATTTGTTTAAATAATTGTCCGCCTGGTTTAGAATTTTCATCAAATACAACAACCTTAAGTCCTCTTTTAGCTGCTTCTATGGCTGCTGAAAGTCCTGCAGGTCCTGCACCGACAATTATGACATCATATCTTTTCATATAACTACCTATCCTTTCATAAAAATATTTTAAATTTTAATCCTGTTTTTTTGCAGAAACCCCATATTGAGTCTGAACGTGCATACCAGAAGCTAGAGGAGTAACGCAAGTTCTTACATTAGGCTTCCCATCTACCACCATAACGCAATCCGTACATCTTCCAATTGCACAAAATATACCTCTTGGAGAATCTTTTTTTGTATGTCTATGCACCATTAGCCCTGCCGCCTTCAGTGCAGCCGCTATTGGTTCTCCTTCATACCCTTCAAGAGTCTTTCCATCAAAATCAAATCTTACTAAAGAACCTTTATTAATCTCACCCAAGATAGGGTGCTCTGTAATTCTCATATAAAAATCTCCTTTCAACTAGAATAATTAAGCCATATTAGGAACATCCCAAAGATTTAACTTGGTTCCAATTCCTCTTTCAATAGCATTACGATAAACTATAGTGCCCCATGCAACATCCTCTACTGGCATACCACCAATTGAGTAGATAATGATTTCATCTTTTTTTCGGTGTACTGGGACTTTACCAATTAATACATCGCCCAAATCATCAATCTGATCTTTTCTCATCTTACCTTCTTTAATTAAGTCCATACAATGTACTGCTGGAATTGGAATAGAATTGTATGCTGGAAATTCCATCTCTTCTTCCCAAGCTTCATATAACTGAATATTATCTGTAACAGTTCTTGCTCTATTTAAAATAAAATCATCATCAAATCTAGCAGCAGCAGGGCAACATAATATTGCACCTGGCTTAATCCAATCTTCACTTATATATGGATATTCTCTAATATCGCCAGTTGGGCTTGTTGTTGCAATATGTACAATATCACAATCCCTAACAGCCTCTTCCTCTGTACCCACAATTCTGATATCTTCAATTTGTGGATAATCCTCGTTAAGATACTTAATGAATCCATCAATTGATTTCTTACTTCTTCCTTTAATCTTAACTGTTTCAATTCCTGGTCTAACAGCAATCGTCGCAGCAAATGCTGCCTTACTCATAACACCAGGTCCAATAATACCAACAATCTTAGAATCTTCTTTAGCAAAATATTTTATTCCTACACCAGGAACTGCACCTGTTCTATATGCACTTAAGATATTAGCGGACATATATGCAAGCGGAGCACCTGTATCTTTATCACTTAATGTAAGCATAAGAATTGATCTTGGAAGACCTTTGCTCTTATTTCCTGCATTTGAACCGTACCACTTCACGCCAGCCATATCAAATTTACCGCCTAAATATGCAGGCATTGCCATGAATCTTCTGTCCGGACCGTCTGTAGGCATGTTAGGGAATGGTGATTCAGCAGCGAAAGTCATCATTACACCATGTGAATTTCCATTAGAACCACCCATACGATAGTCGCCAACTTTTAATAACTTAAACATTTCTTCCATAGCTTCAACGCAGCCAGCCATTTCCTTAACTCCAGCCTTAATCATGTCGTCTTCACTTAAATAAATAAAATCAATTTTTGTACCTTTCATATTCCTTTTACCTCCTTAAATTATTACCTTCGATTTTGAATTTATAATATTTATGATTCATTATTTTTCATATCCTTATGTTTCAATACACTTTATCATAATTAATATTAATATTATTGTAAAAATCGGAACTATTCTGTTAATTGATTATAATTTTTATTTTTATTACAATTTTTAGGGTGGATCCAACGGAATTGACAAAGCCTACGTTAATGAATGTAGTTTGAATATAGGGCTACAGTGGTGATTATACTACTCATGCAGAAAATGATTTATACAATATTATTTATTTCAATTGATTATTATTTTAGATAAATGAATTTATTTAAAATAAAACTTGCAGTTTTGATAAACTCGTATTACAATAAAACTTAAATCCATGAATCAAGTTTTATAGGAGGTTCTTGTTATACAGGTACAACCATCGATGTTTTATCAAATGCTCGGTACTGCAACCGCTGATTTTTAGGAATGGATTTTTTAAATTCAATATGATGGAGGATGATATGTATGGAAAATGTAAAACTGAAACGAACACTTAAAACAAAGGACCTGGTAGTATTTGGACTAGTATTTATGATCCCTTTGGCACCGGCAGGGATGTATGGTACCTATCTGGGACTTTCTGGAGGAATGGTTGCTCTTTGTTACTTGATTGGAATGATAGCGATGTTTTTTACAGGTATGAGTTACCGGGTTATGTCGCAGAAATTTCCACTGGCTGGTTCTGTGTATGTATATGTACAAAAAGGGGTATCTCCTTTTCTGGGGTTTCTTACCGGCTGGTCAATTTTACTGGATTACTTTCTGATGCCAGCAACGGTAGTGATTATCGGAAGCTCATTTGGAAATGCACTGGTACCTTCAATACCAGTTTGGGTATGGGTATTGTCTTTCATTGCATTTAGTACCATTGTAAATGTTATCGGAGTAGATTTTATGTCAAAGTGCAGTTGGATTTTATTTGTACTGCAGCTTGTTGTGATTGTAGCTTTTGTAGGATGTGTAATCAGATTGCTTCTAAATGGAACAATACATTTTAGTACAATTTCTTTTTATAATCCGGGACATTTTGATATTTCAAAAATTCTTCAGGCTACTGGAATTGTTATACTTAGTTATCTGGGTTTTGATGCTATAAGCACTATGGCAGAGGAAACTGTAAACCCAGAAAAATCCGTAGGTAGGGCTATTATTCTGTCAATACTGATCATTGGTTTAATCTTTATCGTTATCACTTTCTTTGCTGGAATGGCTTATCCAGCTTATCAAAACCTAAATGAGAATACAGCATTTATCGATGTGGTTACTTTTGTGGGAGGAAAATGGCTGACTGTGCTCACTACTATTACTCTAATAGTATCCTTTGGAATCGCCACAACCCAGGCATCTCAGGCAGCAGTAGCCCGTGTTCTTTTCGCAATGGCAAGAGATGGTGCGCTTCCAAAACAGTTAGCTTATGTAAGCAAAAAATTCCAGACACCAATTGTTGCGACTTTGTTCGTGGCACTTGTTATTACACCGCTTGCTCTGTTATGTTCTTTAGGCCAGATTGCTACGCTAGTTAGTTTTGGGGCTCTGTTTGGATTTATATTGCTGAATATTGCAGTAGTAAACCTATTTTTCTTTCAGAATAAGAAAAAAGAAACTGTTACTTCAAAATATATTTTTCAATATCTAATTTGTCCGTTACTTGGCTTTGTGGTTACTCTCTGGATTTTCATTAATCTGAGTATTGATGCCCATATAGTAGGCGGACTCTGGATTCTAGCTGGATTATTTTATCTTCTTGCAATAACCAAGATATTCACGTGTCCAGTTCCTCAGATAGAGTTGAATTAGTAGAATGAAATTTATAAAAGCTTATCGAATAAATACCAATCTGTTCGATAAGCTTTATTTATATTTATTATGTTTCGATACCTAAATAGTGAAAAAATTAAAGATGTTTATTACTCTACTGCACCTACAGGTCTTATATTTATATTTCTTTCCTTTTTATTTCTCTCTTTAACCTTCAGGGTTGCTGAATTTCCAACTCCAATACTATAAATTTTTGATCTGAATTCTATCATAGTATTTACTAAAGTTCCATTAATAGATAAAATTATATCCCCTTTCTTTATGCCTTGTTGGTCAGCTGGGCTTCCACTTTGGACTTCATAAACATATATCCCGTTTTGCACTTTAATGTCAGAGACGAAACCTGCCATTTGTTTATCTATTCCTTGAATTCCTATAATAGGGGTTACAAAACTCCCTTTTTCCTCAATGCTCTTTAATATAGGTTTTACTATATTTATAGGTATAGCAAAACCCATTCCTTCAGCACTTGTCACCTTTACAGTATTAATTCCAATAACTTCACTGTTGATATTAATTAATGGTCCACCACTATTCCCCGGATTAATTGAAGCATCTGTCTGAAGTAAATCCTCCATAAACAGTCCGCCTGGTTCACCAATAGTTCTATTAATTGCGCTTATAATTCCGGAGGTAACCGTTCTTTGGAATGTAAGCCCAAGTGGGTTTCCTATAGCAATTGCAGTATCACCAACAGTAAGTAATTCTGAGTCACCAAGAGGTGCAACTGTCAAGTTGTCTCCAGCGATCTTTAAAACTGATAAGTCTAGGCTTTCATCAGACCATACAACCTTTCCTTTTAAATCTCTTCCATCAAATAAAGAAACTGTAATATCATTTGCTTCTTTACTTGCTACATGATTATTAGTAAGTATATAACCTTTTTTATTTACTATTATTCCAGAACCAACCCCTGATTCACCTTTTGATGTTTCGGTTGGCTTAATTGAAGACGTGATACCTACTACGGCTGGCATTAGATTTTTAGCAACTATGCTTATAGTTGAAGTACCAGTTTTTTGAATCGTAGTTTTTTGTATTACTGAAGTTTTGGAGTTTATATTTTTCCCCGCTACAGGACCTTTTGTAAATGAAGTATATTGAATTATTGCTAAAAGCAATCCGGCACCTACTAATATACCTATAAGTGAAGACATAAAATAACCTAATTTTGAATTACCTCTTTCCATGTTATTATCTCCTTTAATGAATTTTTCATATAAAATATTAAACAGGATACGAGAAACTGTTAATTAGTATTCTTAATTATTGTTTATACTATACACTTTTATATTCCTTTTCCTGTATTAACCATTTTATTTTTAAATTCATTATATTTATCTCTTAATCCACGCTTATCAATATTTATTATTAATTAAAAATAAGTCTTTACAAATATTGATTGCCGTGTTATTATTAGTTCATAAACAAAGAAACAGAATTAACTTAGTACAGAAGTGGAAGCAATTCCACACAGATATTAACTTTCATTAGATAAATCAAAGGAATAGCTAATAGAAAGGGGATAGTCCAATGTATCAAATTAAATCTTCAGAGTTTTTAGAGGGTAGTAAAAATTTATAAATAAGAGGTCTTTAGGATATGTAATAAGACAAAGAAAAATTGCTTAAATTGAAATAAATTACTATACTCTACTTAGTTTAAAATTGAATATAAGTATATATTAAAAGGGAATTCATTTACTGAATTCCCTTTTGTTTTGTTAAAATATATTTATAATTATAAATATATTGACGATAAAAAAATATATAGGTATACTTTACATAATCTAAAGCACTTATCCATTTAGTAAATGGTGTTAATTATATTTGTTGAAATCGGAATATCTTAATCAAATGGGGGCGTAACATGGAGTTATCAACTATTTTTCTAATATTTATGTATGTAATTAATGTTGCATCTGTTTTAACACTAATTTTTGTAAAACGAAGTGATACGAGAGTTATATTTGCATGGCTTTTAGCATTCTATTTTCTACCATACGTAGGTTTTATTCTTTATTTCTTTATTGGTAGCAAATATAGAATGCGTGTTATGTCAAAAAAATATGGTATGAGTGAAATAGAAGAAAAGTACAATAAAGTACTTGATAAACAAATTCATGATATTGCTGCTGATAAAATAAATTTTAAAGAAGTAGAAACTGAAAAATATACAGATTTGATAACGATGAACTCAAAAAATACAATGGGTTATTTTACTCAAAATAATAATGTAGAGCTTTTTATAAGCGCGCAGGAAAATTTTTCTCGCATTTTTGAAGATATTAAAAATGCAACCAGAAGTGTAGAAGTAATGTATTATATTTTCAAATCAAAAGACAACATTGGTAAAAAATTTCTTCGACTTTTAGAGGAAAAGGCAATTCAGGGAGTAAAAGTAACGCTTATATATGATGGTATTGGCTCTTTACATACTCATATGAGTGATTTTAAGGAGTTAATAGAATCCGGTGGGCATGTATACAGATTTTTGCCATCAATGTTAAAAAGTTTTTTGCTTGTCAATTACAGATTGCATAGGAAAATAGTTATTGTTGATGGAAAAATTGCTCATACTGGTGGAATTAATGTGGGGGACGAATATTTTGGTTTAAAAAAGATAAATAAACCATGGAGGGATACAACGATACGTTTAACTGGTAACAGTGTACTTTCATTTCAAACAAGATTTTGGACTGATGTGGTTTTTTTGCAAAACCAAAGCTTTAGAAAGAAAAATAGAGCTAAATTGATCTTTGATGAAAAGTTATTGAAAAGCTTTTATAGTCCAATAAAAGAAGGAAACATAGGGGTACAAATACTCTCAAGTGGCCCTAGTAGCCGAAATGACACTATAAAAGATGCTTATGTTAAAATGATTAGCACCGCAAAAAAATATTTATATATTCAGACGCCATATTTTATTCCAGATAAAACTTTATTAGAAGCTCTAAGGCTTGCTGCCGCTTGTGGTGTTGATGTTAGAATCATGCTTCCTGGTATACCCGATAAAAAATCTATTTATGCTGTTTCTTTATTAAACGTGGCTAAACTCTTAAAGCATGGTGTAAAGGTATATCTGCATTCAGGTTTTCTTCATGCAAAAACACTGGTTATAGATGATCACGTTTCAACAGTAGGCACTGCAAATATTGATATTAGAAGTTTTAGCCTTAATTACGAGATCAATGCATTTATCTATAATAATGATTTTGCAATTAAATGCCGTGATACATTTTTAAATGATATCAAAGATTGTACAATATTCGATATTGAAACTTATTCTAAGCGGGGACTATGGAAAAAAATTTATGAATCTATTTGGCGTTTTATTTCTCCAATTGCTTAAAACACCATTGAACATGGCATAATAAGACCTTTGTAATTATCCATATCATCTTATTATAGCATATTCTTCAAACTACATGCATTTTCAACATCCTTATTAAACATAGCCATTTTTTAATATATTATGTTTTTTTCTTAATCTTACTCTTATCGATATTTATTATTAATTAAAAATAAATCTTTATAAATATTGATTGCCATGTTATTATTAGTTCATAAACAAAGAAACAGAATTAACTTAGTACAAGAAGCGGAAGTAATTCCACAAAGATATTAACTTTCATTAGATAAAGTAAAGTAATCGCTAATAGAAAGGGGATAGTCCAATGTATCAAATTAAATCTTCAGAGTTTTTAGAGGTTAGTAAAAGTTTATAAATAAGAGGTCTTTAGGATATGTGATAATACAAAGAAAAATAACTTAAATTGAAATAAATTACTAACTCTACTTAATTTAAAATTGAATATATGTATATATTAAAAGGGAATTCATTTATTGGATTCCCTTTTATCTGTTGAAAATTAGAAAGACAACTTATGCTCGATCTACACTGGTTCAATAACCATGGGCTTTTATAATTCTGATACACAATACTTATTAATAATAAAATATTCAACTAAACATTGTTGAAACGCTGCTATTACTTTAATTAAAACTACTTTTTAGCTGTTGTTGGTGTAATGCCATAGCCATCAAGCTAAGAAAACTCTATAAAAATAAATTCCCCCATTTGTAAAAATGTTATTATTAAAGAGACAATAAAAAGACAACATGGTGTAGCTTTATAAAAAAGTTGAACCGTTTTGAATAAATTTCAACCATTTGTAAAAAAGATTAACCATTTATAAAAAAAATTGATCAGAATTTAAGTCTAAATTTTAAAAAAATGGCTTAAATAGGTAAAAAACTATATGTTTTGAGCAAACTATATTATGAAAAATATAGAACTCTAGGTTTTAAATTAATAGTTTTAATCAATCTTTGTTACAACATTTAACGTATATATTAACGAGTTTAAGCCATTTGTTAATATCCTTTTGCTCAAACTTTTTTGCAAAGCTACACTTGCATCAGGTTTAAATGATTTGACTAAGGTTCTAAATAAATAAATAGATAATTTTAAAATATAGAATTCTCAAAAATATTTAATTTAATTTTTAAAATATCTTCAATTTAATAAAAAATCTTATATTTTCATCTTCACATTCAGCCCATATTTCTCCCTCATGAAGATCTACTATACCTTTTGCAATAGCGAGACCAAGACCACTTCCTCCAGTTGAAGCTCCACGGGATTTGTCCTGTCTGTAGGATCTCTCGAACAATTTTTCAAGATCTTCTTTTGGAATTTTTCCCCCTTTGTTTTCAATAGAAACTATAACATTATTTTTATCTTTATATAATCTAACCTTAACTATACTAGATTTAAAGCTATACTTTACGGCATTCATCATCAGATTTTCAAATACTCTTAAAATCTTGTTTATATCTACATTAACTATTAATTTTTCCTTTGAAATTTCTCTTTCTACAGTAAGATCATTTTCTTCAAAAATAGGAATTAATTCTTCCATAAGTTGTTCTAAAAATTCATTTAAAGCTACCTCTTCTTTGTTAAGTACAATGGTTTCATTGGTAAGTTTGGTATATTCAAATAAGTCCTCAATAAGTATTTTTAGTTTTTCAGACTTATTGTAAGCTATGTTCATGTACTCATCCATCTGGGCCTCATCTACATATTTCTTATCTTTTACTAACCCAATGTATCCCATTATAGATGTAAGTGGAGTTCTTAAGTCATGGGACACGTTTGTTATAAGCTCATTTTTTGTTTTTTCAGCTCTTCTTTCTCTTTCACTTTTTTCATTAAGCTCAGATGACATATAGTTAATACGTGTAGCCAGCCCAGCAAGCTCGTCGCTACCTTTTTCGGCTACTCTGTAATTTAAGTCACCTTTTGATATTTCTAATAATCCATTTGATATTTCTTCTATATATTTCATTTTTTTTCGTGTTAATAATAGAAATATTATTATAAAAATAATTACAGAAGATAATACTCCATTGCTGTTATTCGGCAGCAAAACCCTTTCTGCAATTGCAGTCAATATAATTGATAAAAAAAATGCTAAAATTAATTCTAATCTTAATCTTTTTTTTATCTGTTTAAAGATATTAATTTTCAATTTTATATCCTACCCCCCATACAGTCTTTATGTATATTGGCTTTCTAGGATTTTGCTCTATTTTTTGTCTTATTTTTCTTATATGTACCATAACTGTGTTTCCAGATTCCATAAAGGATTCATTCCATATAAGTTGATATATTTTTTCTATGCTGAAGATAATACCTCTGTTTTTAGCAAGAAGCTTTAGTATATCAAATTCTCTTGGGGTAAGTTTTACATCTTTACCGCTAACTCTAACTTCATGGGTAGCTATATTTATTACTAAATCATCCACCTCAATAATGCTAGTGTCCTTAACTGTTTTTTCAAAATTGTTAAACCTGAAATATCTTCTAAGCTGCGATTTTACTCTTGCCACCAATTCTAAAGGGTTAAAAGGCTTTGTAATATAGTCATCGGCACCGGTTGTAAGCCCCATTATTTTATCTATATCTTCACTTTTGGCTGACAGCATGATTATAGGCATATTTCTTTTTTCCCTTATTTTCATGCAGGTTTGTATACCATCCATTCGAGGCATCATTATATCTAATATAATCAAATCAACATTTACACTGTTAATAGCCTCTATAGCCTCTATCCCATTTTCAGCTATAATAGTTTTGTACCCCTCATTTCGTATATATATATCTATTAAATTTCTAATTTCTTTTTCATCATCCACAATGAGGATTGTTTCCTTTTCCATTTAGTAAATCTCTCCCAACTAAAGCTAAAAATCACTTTAAAAACCACATCACATACTAATATAGCACATATGACATCTAAAATTACATGTTGTTTTACAAATAGAGTGGACATTATTATTAAAATACTCAATATGTATACCCAAACTTTAAAAAGATTACTTTTTATGTTGCTTATTCTTACAGCTTTTATCATAAGATAACTTGACATACAGTGAATGCTTGGAAAACAATTATAAGGTCTATCAAAATTATAAATAGTTCTAACAATATTCGTAAAAATATCATTGCCTGAAAGCGCAGGTCTTGGAACTGTAGTTTGAAATAAAAAGTATATTATAAAGGATATTATGAGACAAACATCATATATTAAGAGAGTTTTTAAGTATATTTTTTTATTCTTAAAATAAATACAACATAATGCTATAGCCATAAAAACAAACCAACTTATATAATCTAAGATAAATGTTTTGATGAACGGAGTGACCCTATCTATATCAGTTACTAGACTATGCACTCCTCTATTTTGATTATTTGTGAACGAATATATTTTATTAAGCAATGGGATTGTTAACATAAGTAAGAGATATAATACATCCTTTAAATTTTTACGTATATTCATTTTTCATCACCTTTAAAAATATATATTACGTTGTTGGCAATGAAAATTGTTTATTTTTCCATGCCTTAAATTTTTCCCAGTTGAATTTAAAAACTGTTTTAAAAACTACATCTCCTAATAATATCGCCCCTATTAAATCTAAAATGACGTGTTGCTTTACAAATTGAGTAGATATCATTACTAAAATACACATGGAAAATATTACAAATCGAATAAACTTGTTTTTTATTTTACTTTTGCTTACACCTTTTAATATAATGTAGCTTGAAAAGCTATGAGTACTCGGAAAACAATTAAAAGGATTGTCCGATTTATATACCCACCTAACTATATTTGTAAGAAAATCATTACCTGAAAGTACAGGTCTTGGAACTGTAGTTTGAAATAAAGAGTATATTATAAAGGATATTATTATACAAACCTCATAGGTTAAAAGAGTTTTAAGATAGACTTCTTTATCCTTAAAATAAAGATAGACTAGAACGGCATATATAAAACCATACCAAATTACATAAGGCACAATAAATGCATTTACAAATGGAACACTTTTATCTATATCCGTCATAAGACTATGTACCTTTACATTTGGATTATTAAGCGATTTGTATATTATATCAATCATTGGTAGGGTTAACATAAGTGCTAGGTATAGAAAATCTTTTATCAAATTGCTTCTATGTAATAAACTTTTAATATTTATATCCACTTTATCGCCTCCTTCAAGATTTATACTATAAACAAGATATTCACAATAGAGCTCTTAATTGTTTTATCTATTTTTAAGTATATAATATACTTCTTAAAAGAAACTGATATAAACCTTAATAAAACCTTAATAAAAGAGTAGTCACGGAAACTAATGTGTAAAACTAGATTTTGTATGGAGCCATATAAAGCTATAAATTTTATGTTAAAAGAGCAGTTAGTGATAAAAATAGGCGTAGCAAACAAGCCTACACGATGCAGGA